>JACCDO011303385.1_pt1 | contig 19280 bp, 13 predicted proteins | sample 7446101 | NCBI WGS metagenome assembly JACCDO01 (sample SAMN15323440, study PRJNA562643) | freshwater metagenome | isolation source: river surface water | place: USA:Blue River Watershed | collected 2017-08-16 | reverse complement strand
TAAAAGATTTAAATAAGTTTAAAAAATTCAAAATCGAATTTGACACTTTATCTTGGGAAAACGGTCTCGATCTCGCACCCGAATTTCTTTATGATTTGCTGTTTAATTCAAAATAATTTTTAACAAAAGTAAATTTATTGATTTTGTTTTTCATCAATTATTTTTTAATTTTGCAAAGCCCCATCTTTATTTAGATTAGCATTAATAACATTTCCGCTTTTTAATTAATCAGATTAGCTATATAAATTTAAGTTTAAATTTATAATTAAAAAATGGAAATGGTATAAAAAGGCTCATTGATTTTGTAAGCATCAACTAAATATACAAAATTAAATTTAAATCTGGCTTTGTTAAAAAATCAACATATATTAAATTTTTTATGTTTTTTTAAATTATTTTTTATTTATAAAATTTATTTTACTTATATAAGAAATATTTTTAAAAAAATAATTATTATTTTTCATGATTTCTTTTGATCTTCCCTCTACAATTAATGCTCTTTCAAAGCAATCCGATACAAATTCAGAAAAAATTCTCTCTGGTGAACAAATATTTGAATCATCGCCAAACCCACATTTACAGGCCTTGAAAGACGAAAACCTTTTTTGGCATTCTGAACCTAGTCAGTCTGAAATCTCTGCTAACCATATTTTCAAAACATTAAATCATGTTAAAAATTATCTTGAAAATTGTCAATTTTATGATGAGGAGATCGAGGATATTAATCTCAGAATAGTTAATGGATTTTACTTAAGTATCAGAGATTTTAAAGACAAAAAATTGATTGATTTAATGATAATTTTTTTAAATTATATTTCAAATATCGCTAATATTATTGAAAGCTCGCCTGAAAATTATCAGGAATATCAAAAAGTTAAAAAAAGCTTATTAATCTTTCCGGGCACTTCGGGAGATATGGCAGTTGATTTTGCTTGCATAGATGGCAGTATTGCCAGAATTGGCGATGCCGCAATTGCATTAAGATTATTATCGCCAGATCAACAAATTGTTCAAGATGAATTCTTTGAAGAAATTATAAAACTTACCAATAAAACTTATCCAAAATCAATTATTAAAGATGGAAATCAGCAACATTTATTGGCATTTCTTTTTTCATTATTTTTAATTAATGATGAAGACCTAGAAAAGAGCTATAGATCGGTTGATAGCGAAATTTCTTTAAGGGATGTTCTTAAAATTATGCAATCTTTTAAAGCAAAAATTACAATTAGAATTGAGAATTTTAATCGAAAAATTAGCGATTCATCATCAATTTCTGATTTTAGCACTAAATGGTTAGAAAAAAAATCATTATTGATATCAGATGAAGACTTAAGTGCTCAGTTGCATAATATTGAATTAATAGAACTAGATGCATTGGAACGGCAAAATTTAGATATTGCTAAAAAATATTTTCAAGAATCAGTGCTTGATGGCAAATCATTGACAGAATATTTTTTGTCGGTGCAAATAATAGAGACAAAGATTCTTATGGATTATTGTCAAAATATTGCTGAAAGTTTGGGGATTGATATTTTAGTTAGAGATTTGTTTAAAACTTCTGACAATGATGAATTAATTTTTACAGATGAAAATTGTATTTTAGCCTTCAAAAATCAACTAAAAACAACAATTGATATTCAAAAAATGTTTGAAGAAAAACTTTGTTTAAAATTTCCTCAACTAACAACCGATTTAACTGACGAACTTGTTTTGCCTTTAATTGATTCAAAATCGCATTCATTGGCAATTTTTGATGAATATGATTATCTGGAAAGTTTGAATTTTAAAAAAAATCAGCCAGATGAAATCGATCCATATAAAATTGATAACATAATGGCACTCCTATTTCCAGACAAAGAAGATCCAAATGCTAACAAGAAAGTTAAAGCTGGTTTACTATTTTTACATTCAACTCATCGAAATTTTAAAAACTCGGATTTTATATTTTCGTTGTTATTGAATGACAAAATTAGAGAAATAATAAAAGATTCCGATATAAAAAATTTTGCTTTATCATTACCGCCAGAACTAGCAGTTCAAAATCCGACCAGAATTTTGCAATATTGCGATTTTAAAGATGCAAATCGATTTAGAGAAATTTTCGATTTATCTAAAAATATTTTTAAGGAAAATCAAGAGATTGATCATCGAGATAATGCTTTAAAAATTTACGAAAGTTATAAAAAAATATATTTAGATCAGGCAGAAAATCTTGAAGAAATTATCGAAAAAACCGATTCCTTAGCTATTGAAACTATGCTATTTATAGCATTGCGATGTAGCCATGTTACGATTTTTAAATTACTGACAAAACAAAAACCCGAATCAAAAATAAAATTAACACAATTAAAAGATGATAAAGGTAATAATGCATTTCACATTACTATCGGCAATAGCGATGTTGACTTAACAATGGCGATTATTGAAGAAATGCCAGATTCTCAAATTGAGCCTTTTCAATCTCTAAATAATGAAGGGTTAAACCCTCTTCACCTTGCAATAATTAATGAAGAAGCGACAATTTTACAATTAATTCTAAAAAAGGCGGGTACAGAAAAAATTAGATTATTAAAAATTACTGATTCTGAAAACTTTTCCCCGCTTCATATTGCATGTTATGGTGGACATGAAAATATTGTTAAAATAATTCTTGACGAAAACTTAGGTAATGAAGACGAAATTTTAATAATTAGCAACTCTCAAAATTTTACCCCTCTTCATGTTGCAACATATTTTGGTCACCAAAAAGTTGTTGAAACAATTCTTGCTAGATCTGGTGGGCGAGAAAAAACTTTGTTAGGAGCTACCACCATTGACAACAACACCGCCCTTCATATAGCAATGCAAAGAGGACATTTAAAAATTGCTAAAACTTTATTAAAAATTTCTCAAATACCTGAATTTAACGAATTGCTAGAAATTGTAAATATTGAAGGCAAAACCCCTTTTTCTCTAGCAATTGAAAATAAATCTTTATCAATTGTAGGTTTAATGATTGAAAATGCTTCAGAAAATTTTTCAAAGCAAATTTTTTTAGAATTAATAAATTCCAAAACCAAAGATGACAAAAAAATTTTACATTGTGCCTTTGAGAACAACGATCATTTAGTGATTAAAAAACTTCTAAATTTTGCCAAAAAAATTTCTAATGATAAATTTGATAATTTGAGACTGTTGTTAGAAGAAAATATGGATGATGGATTTGAGTCAACAATCACACCATTTCAATTTAGCATTGAAAATCAAAATCCACAATCAGTTAGAGCGGTAATTGATTTATTAAAAGAAATTTTTTTAACTGACAAAGATTTAGCGATAGAATTATTTACAAAAACATCAGATGAAGCACGAGCTCCTCTAAATCTGGCATCTGCATCAAGCGATTTAATTATTTTTGAGGAATTAATAAATTTTATTGAATTTGTTAGCAATGAAGATAAAGGATTAGCACTACAATTACTTTTTAAACCTTCAATAAAAGGGCTTAACTGCCTTCATTTTGTTTGCAAGGATTCAGAATTAAAATTTTTAAGCATCATAATTGGTAGCATAAATAAATTTTCAAATAACGACGAAGATCTAATGCAAAACTATGTCAATCAAGAAAATATTAAGAAAAAAACACCTTTATATTATGCTATTAAAAGATTGTTTCAGTGTAATGAAATATTGGATGATTCATTGTTAGAAATAATTCAAAACAATAAAGAAATGGTAATTATATTATTAAAAAATGGGGCAAGAGAAAATCAAGAAATTCAAAATTTGATGATTTCAAATCAGGATAATCCTTGCTTTAAAGATATGGTTGAAATTTTTAGACAATATTCGATACCCATGCGACAACCATCTCGCCCTGTAGCCAATGAATTGATGTATCCAGACAATAAAAGAGCTCGCTCTTAATTAGTTTATAAACCAAATATAAAATTTTAAAAAATTAGCTTTCTCGCAACATAACAAAAATATTGTGTAATTGTTCTGATTTATTAATTTTTTTACAATTCCAAATAAATACAATAATGCTAAATTAGCAATTGAAACAAAAATAAAATCATTTAAAATTATTTAATCAAATTTAATTTTTTTAAATAAACTATGCAAAATTTTACCCCAAAACAAACTGGTTTAAACCACGAAACTGATTTATTAATCTATCAATCTCGCGAAGGTGCATGCGGTGTTGACCTTCCTGAAATAAAAAATTTTAAATCTAAAACTGGGCAGAAAAACCGCGAAAAAATTGGTTTACCACAAGTTAATGAACCACAAGTTATCCGCCATTTTGTTCGCTTATCAAATCAAAACTATTCAATCGATGCGGGCTTTTATCCACTGGGCTCTTGCACCATGAAACACAATCCTCGTCTAAACGAAAAAATGGCTCGCCTCTCTGGTTTTGCCGATATTCACCCCAACCAAGATGAGTCAACAATCCAAGGGGTTCTTGAGATGATGTATAATTTACAAAATTGGCTTGGCACTTTAACTGGTTTAAAAGGGGTTTCTTTAGCTCCAGCGGCGGGTGCTCAAGGTGAGTTGGCCGGCATGTTAGTTATCAAAAAAGCCCACGAAGTCAAAGGGCAAGGTCATCGCAAAATTGTATTAATTCCAGATTCCGCTCACGGCACCAACCCAGCAACGGCGGCGATGTGCGGTTTTGAAATTAAAGTTATCCCCTCTGACTCTGAAGGCTTGGTTGACTTAGAAGTTTTTAAAAAATTAATCGCCGAACATGGCAATAACATTGCTGGCACCATGATTACCAACCCCAACACTTGCGGAAAATTTGAAAAAAATATTATTGAAATTGCTAAATTAATTCATGATGTTGGTGGTTATTTTTATTGCGACGGTGCTAATTATAATGCCATCGTCGGCAAAGTTCGACCCGCCGATATTGGTGTTGATGTAATGCATTTTAATTTGCACAAAACTTTTTCAACTCCACATGGTGGCGGTGGCCCTGGTTCTGGCCCAATCGCTGTACGAGAAGAACTAGCCGAGTTCCTCCCCTCGCCTCATGTCGAAAAAAAAGGCGATCATTATTTTTTCGCTAAACCAAAAAATTCTTGTGGCAAAGTTAAAGGCTTCAATGGTCAATCTGGTATGCATGTTCGAGCCTTAACCTATATGCTTTCTCATGGTGCCGATGGCTTACAAAAAGTTGCCGAAGATGCTGTAATTTCTGCCAATTATGTTTTAGCAAAACTCAAAGACAAATTTCATGTACCGTTCCCTGGTAATTGCATGCATGAATGTTTATTAACCGACAAAACTCAAAAAACTAAGGGGCTTTCTACTCTTGATATTGCCAAAGCTTTAGTCGAATATGGCTTCCACCCGATGACGGTATTTTTCCCATTAGTTGTGCAAGGTGCCATGCTAATTGAACCAACCGAAACCGAAAACAAAGAAACCATTGATCAATTTATTAATACCATGATTTATATCGCCAATGAGATCGAAAATGGCAATGGCGATAAATTTCATAATTACCCGTTAAGCACTCCTCGTCGCAGGCTCGACGATGTTAAGGCCGCCAAAAATCCAGTCTTAACTTGGAACGAATTGAATCAAAATTAGCAACAAATTTGTTGCTAATTAACCCTTAAAACAAACCTGAAATGCAAAATATTTTTGAAATATTTAAACAAAAATTTATCGATCAAAAATTATCGACAAATTCACATTCTAAAAAACTTACCAAAGGTTTTTCCTTGGTCGAACTAGCAATAGTTATTTTAATTATTGGCATTTTAGTGGTTGGGGTTAGTCAAGGTTATAATGTTGTTAGAAGTGCTCAAATTTCTAATGCTCGAGGCATTACAGCTAAATCTCCAATTCCATCTTTTGAAGATTTATATCTTTGGTACGAAACATCTTTAAAAAATTCTTTTTTAGAATCCGAGCAAAAAAATACTGGGCAAATCACTAAATGGAAAGATATCTCTCCAGCATCTATACTAAATGGCTACAACATATCATCTACTAGCGGTACCAACAATATTACATATCTCGCTTCAGGTATTAACAAAATTCCAGCAGTTTATTTTTCTGGCACTGGCTCAAAATTAACTTTATCAGGCTTTGCTCAAGGGGTATCTTCGCAAACTACTATTTTTATAGTATTTAGACCAACTTACTCGCCCACCGCTAATTATATTACTCTATTCGACAATTCTACCGCTTCTAATTATTCAATCTCAATTAATAATTCTTCCGTTCAACTTAACAATGGCACCACTGCCAATTTTAATACTGTTTTTAATCTCAACCAAGATTACATTATTGCTTGTTATTTTAATCGCGGAAATTCACAAGTTTTTGTAAATAGCTTAACCAGTCTTGGCACGGCCTCTCTCACAGGCACTAACTCTCTTGTCGGTGCAACAATTGGCAATTCATTTGCCGGAACCGCATCATTTAATGGTTTAATTTCTGAATTGGTTGTTTATAATAGAGTTATCAAAGAAGCCGAACGACAAGAAATTTTTTATTATCTTAATAAAAAATATAAAATTGAGATTGAAAAATCCGAATCAACATCATCGCCACAAAATTTTTAAAAATGAATATAAATAATTTATCAAACAACCAGATCGAAATATCACCAAGCAATTCAATTCAATCCGTCGATAACCTAACCAAATATCTCAATGAAATTAATAAATTCCCAATTCTAACTCCCGAACAAGAACTTGATTATGCAATTCGCTTTGCCGAACAAAATGACCACGAAGCAGGCAAAATGCTTATTCAAAGCCATTTGAGATTAGTAGTAAAAATTGCTCGCAAATTTAAAAATTATGGTCTTTCGCAAGCCGATTTAATCGCCGAAGGCAATATGGGTCTAATTCAAGCATTAAAAAAATTTGAGCCTCGCAAGGGTTTTCGTTTTTCAACTTATTCAATGTGGTGGATTCGAGCATTCATTCAAGACTATATCTTGAGGTCTTGGTCAATGGTTAAAATTGGCACCAACACCGCTCAAAAAAAATTATTTTTTAATCTCAACAAAATTAAAAAACGATTAGGCATTCACACTCCCGATAATTCAATTCCCCATCAACAAACTCATGAAATAGCCAAAACTCTTAATGTTTCAGTTGAAGATGTTGAAGAAATGAATACTCGCTTAACTAAAGGTGATGGCTCTTTAAATGCCAAAATTGGCCACGATGAAGATGGTGAAATTGCCGAATTAATTGCCGATGATAAACCTTCGCAAGAGCAAATTGCCATCGAAAACCAAGAAAAAAATTATCAAAAAACTCTTTTTAAAATGGCTTTTGAAAAATTAAATCCTCGCGAGCAAGAAATCATTTTCAAACGACAACTATCCGAAGATTCGCAAACTCTCGAAGAGCTCAGTCAATATTTTAAAGTTTCGCGAGAAAGAATTCGCCAAATCGAAGAAAATGCCATCAAAAAATTAAAAAAATTTATCAACGATATAATTCATCAAAAATAATGTTCACCGGTATTATAACTCATCAAGGAACGATAAAAAATATAAGTTTTAATGATAATAAAGATATTTTATTAATTATTGAAATTGAAAAAAAATCCATCACTCGCAAACTTAAAATCGGTTGTTCCATTGCTTGCAATGGCATTTGCCTAACTCTAATTGCTCAAAAAATTGTTGAAAAAAATATTCAATTATCTTTTCAAGCTTCACAAGAAACCGCCTCTAAAACCACTATTAATCACTGGAAAATCAACCAAAAAATTAATATTGAATTTGCCATGAAATTAAACGATGAATTTGGTGGGCATATGGTTTTAGGACATGTCGATGACACTACAAAAATCATAAATATTTCCGCCATAAAAGAATCTTGGCGATTTGATTTTGCAACACCTTGCGAGTTAAAAAAATTTATCAGCCCTAAGGGTTCAATCACCATTAACGGCACTTCATTGACTATTAATAATATCGAAAAAGATTTTTTTTCCGTCAATATTATTAGCCACACCATGAAAAATACTACTTTTCAATTTGCAAAAATAAACGATTTAGTTAACCTTGAAGTCGATACAATTGCTCGATATTTATATCAATTAACACTAAACAATGCCAAATAAAAATCTTGCTACCATTGAAGAAATAATTGAGGTTGCCAAAGCTGGTCAGATGTTTATTTTGGTTGATGATGAAAATCGCGAAAATGAAGGTGATCTCGTTATACCTGCCGAAATGTGCGATGACCAAAAAGTAAATTTTATGGCAAAATATGGTCGCGGATTAATTTGTCTCACCCTCGAAGAATCAAGAGTTAATCAACTTGATTTACCGCTGATGGCACTCAATAACGAATCCCGCCATCGCACTGCTTTTACCGTCTCCATTGAAGCCAAAGATGGTATTGCTACCGGCATTTCTGCACAAGACCGGGCTAAAACTATTGCAGTAGCAATTGACAAAACTAAAGGCAAAGAATCGATTGTTTCTCCGGGGCATATTTTTCCTCTAAAGGCTCAAAATGGCGGAGTTTTAGTGCGAGCTGGCCACACCGAAGCCTCGGTTGATATCGCAAAATTGGCTGGTCTAAACCCTGCAGGAGTAATTTGCGAAATTATGAATGATGATGGTACAATGGCTCGTCTTCCTGATTTAATTAAATTTGCCAAATTGCATAAATTAAAAATTGCCACTATTGCCGATTTAATCGAATATCGTCGCAAAAAAGACAAATTAATCGAAATGGTTAGTTCACAAAAGTTTATCAGCAATATCGCTGGCGAAATGGAGCTTCGAATTTATCGCAGTAAAATTGATGGTATTGAACATCTAGCTTTGATTAAGGGCGATATTGACCCTAATTCACCAACTCTGGTTCGCATGCATCATCTCAATATCATTGCTGACTGCCTTGAAGATCAGGAAAATCCTCGCAGTGGTTCGCTACAAAAATCTTTAAAAATTATAAATAAAAACTCAAATGGAGTTGTGGTAATAATTCGGCAACCTCATGAAAAAATCTCTGACCTTTTATTTAAAAATTCTCAACAAAATAATTCACAAAAAACTCTACGAAATTATGGCACAGGAGCACAAATTTTAGTCGATTTAGGCATAAAAAAATTGACCCTTCTTTCAAATTCAAAAAAATCAATTATTGGCCTAGATGCTTTTGGCATTAAAATTTGTGGCTATAAAAAAATTTAAATGCACATGAAAAGAATTTATCTATTTTTTATATTAGTCTTTACTAATATAAGCTTAAATTGTTCAATGGCTTGGGCCAGCGATTATTATAAAATCGACCCTCTTCATACCAATCTTGTTTGGTCAGCCAGTCATTTTGAATTTTCGCGACCAAGCGGTAAATTTACTGATGTTGAAGGTTTTTTAATTATTGACGAAAAAAATCCTCAAAAAAGTTTGGTTGAGGTTATAATTAAGACTAATTCAATTTCTACTGGCTTTACTAAATTTGATAATCATCTTAAAAGCCCTGATTTTCTTGATGTCGAAAAATTTCCGATCGCCACTTTTAAAAGCACCGCAATCCGTCCTATTGGCTCTGGAAATGCCAATGTCATTGGCAATCTTACAATCAAAGATATTTCAAAGCCAATTACTTTAAATGTAAAAATCAACAAGATTGATAAAAATCCATTATCACAAAAGAAAACAGTTGGAATGACAATATCTGGCTCTTTTAAAAGATCTTTATTTGGAATAAAATATGGCATTCCCGGTATCTCAGATGAGGTCTTAATCAATATTGAATCAGAAGCTATATATGAAAGCGAAAGCTCTCTGGTCAATAAAAAAATCAATGATAATTGGCAAATCATAAATGAAAAAAGTAAAATCAATTTTATCACTTCACAAAGTGGCTCTAATGTGTCGGGAAGTTTCAAAAAATTTTCAGGCATAATAAATTTTGATCCAGACCAACTAGATAAATCATCAATTGAATTTTCCGTTGATACCACATCAATAGAATTAGGCTTTGATGAAGCGATTGAAACCATAAAAAGCCCTTCTTGGCTTTCAACCCAAGCATTTCCAAGTGCAATTTTTAAGTCAGAAAAAATAATTTCAAAACCAGGTAAAAATAATTTTTCTGCCAAAGGCAAATTGCAAATTAAAGGTAAAAGCTTGCCAATCGAAATATTTTTTAATTTCAAAGGTCTAAACAAAACCTATGCTCATGCTCTGGGCAATTTTTCAATTAAAAGAAGTGATTTTTTAATTGGCGACAGAAATATTAACAAATCAAATGGTGTTGCCGATATTGTTCAGGTTGATTTTGAAATTCATGCCAAAAAATAATTTTTAAATTTTTTTGCTAAGTATTACAAAAAGTTTGATAAATTTTTTGCTTTTCAGTTGGCGGTTTAGCAAATTTCTCGATAGCAAAACCGCAATCATCAAAAGGCTTCTCTAATGCGGTTAATAAATCATTTAACGGTTTAAAATTTAAAGAATTTCCAGCGACAATCGCCTCTTCAACTAAATGATTTCTAGCAATTATCAATGGATTGATTTTATTCATCTCACTGGCAACTTTTAACAAATTATTTTGTGATTCTTCGGCGATTTTTTCTTGCCATTTATTAAACCAAATTTGATATTCTTGACCATTAATAATCGGTGATTGCGGATTTAACAAATTACCACTTAAATCACGAAAACTCTTAGTGTAATCGGCTTGATTTTTCTTTAAAATTATCAAAAACTCATCAACCAAATCTTTGGCGATTCTTTCTTTAAAACCCAATTTTTGCGACATTAAACTATAATAATTTTTCTCAAATTGCGAGAAGAAACTATCAAGGATTTTAAGCCCCTCATCATGATTTGTAAAAATTACAGACAAACAATTTAACAAAATCCATAAATTCCACTGAGCAATTTTTGGCTGATTCATAAAGCAATATCTACCAAATTTATCAATGGCACTAAAAACTTTTTTATCATCATATTCATCAAGAAATGCACAAGGACCAAAATCAAGAGATTGTCCCGCAATCGACATATTGTCGGTGTTCATGACACCATGAATAAAACCAACCGACTGCCATTTGGCAATTAAAATCGCTTGATTTTCAACAACTTTTTCAAAGAATTTAAGAGTAATATTTTTTTCTTTATTAATGGCGGGATAATGTCGATTAACCGCAAAATTAACCAATTTTTGAATGGCGGTTTTATTATTTCGACTAGCAAAATATTCAAAAGTTCCGACTCGCAATTGCGAAGACAAGACTCTCGACATCACCACACCGCGATTTACCTCATCGCGAAACACTGGATTATTAGTTAAGGATAAACTTAAAATACGAGTTGATGGAATATTTAAATTATGCAAAGCTTCGCCAATTATTAACTCGCGAATGCCACTTGCAAGTGTAGCAAAGCCATCACCACGACGAGAAAATTTAGTTGGTCCGCTACCTTTAAGTTGCAAATCATGGTAATTATTTTTTTTATCAAGAATTTCACCCAGCAAAATTGCTCTACCATCTCCCAATTGCGAAACAAAATTACCGAATTGATGACCTGCATATGCAATGGCAATGGGTCGGGATGTTTGGTGAATAATTGAACCAGCTAAAATTTTTTGATTATTTATATCTTCAAATTGAATATCTTCTAAAGAAAAATCAGCTAAAATATTTTTATTCAAATATATTAATTGCGAATTTATAAATTTGTAAGGGTCAATAATTTGATAAAATTCTTCATCAAATTCATTGAAATAATTTTGGTAAAATTGCAATTTTTTTAACATTATTTTTAGAGATTTAATAATTTTTCTTGTGCAATATTAAGAACCTTCAAAATCCCCGTCGCTTTGGCAAATGTCTCTTCAAGCTCTTGTTGTGGTAGCGAATCAAAAGTAATTCCGCCACCAACTTGAAATTCAAATTTATTATCATTAATAATTAATGTTCTAATAACCACAGAAAAATTCATTTGCGAATAGCCATCAAAAAAACCAAGTGCCCCGCTATAAATTCCTCGGGGCATTTTTTCAAGATTTTGTAAAACTTCAACAACTTTAATTTTAGGAGCACCCGTCATTGATCCAGCAGGAAAGCAGTTTCTGATCGCATCAAAAATATTAAAATTTTTACTTATTAAACCGCGAATTTGCGAAGATAAATGAAAAATTGTTTTGTAATTAGTAATTTTGAAAAGCTTATCAACCTTCACCGATTTTGGTTCGCAAAAACGAGAAAAATCATTTCTCATTAAATCGACAATCATTAAATTTTCTGCAATTTCTTTGTGAGAATTTTTTAAATATTTTTTATTTTCGCGATCTTGTTTTGAATTAATTCCGCGAGCAATTGTGCCTTTAATTGGTCGCGATAAAATTTTATTATTTTGTACTTTTAAAAATAATTCTGGACTAGAAGATATAATAAAATTTTTGTCGAAATTTATAAAAGTAGAATAATTTGCCGGACTATGATTCATCAGCTCTAAAAACCAATTAAAACTTTGAATTTGATTGGGTTTTTCATTAAATTGCCCGTAAAATTTACGAGTTAAATTAGCTTGAAAAAAATCACCTTCGCTAATCATTTTTTTAATATTAATAATTGAGTTTTTGTATGAATGATTGGTAAAATTAGAATTAATTTTTTTTACTTCTGGGTTTTTTACTTCTGGGTTTTTTACTGATTTAAAATTTAAAATTTTTTTATAATAATCTAGATTTGTAGTTTTGATTTTAAGTATTCTTTTTTGATGATTAAATTCTAAAACTAATTCAAAATTGCTAAAAAAAATTGTTGGTATTTTATTAATATAAGATTTTTTTAAAGCGGATTCTTGATAAAAATCAAATTGCGATAAAGCCTCATAGCTGAAGCCACCGAACCACATTTTATTATTGTCATTTTGTGCAAAAATTTTTTCAAAATCGCTTAATTTTTCACCAACAAATTTATTTTTTTCAAATATCGCAATATAAGATTTGCTATTGGCATTTTGTAGATGCAGTGCCGAATAAAGAAAAAACCAATTTTCAAAATGATTATCAGCAATTTTGCTGGCAATATCAAGGGGCTCTTGCCAATCAACGATTTTTGTTATAATTTTATTGCGAAGCAGGTTCTTCATTGACATTATTACCAATCAGAATTTTAGTAAATTCAACAATATCGAGACTCGATTTGCCAACTAACAAACCATTAACACTATTAATATTTAATATATCAACCGAATTCGCCGAATTTACCGAACCGCCATATAAAATAAAAAGTTTTTTTGCGGAATTTATAAATTTTTCTTTACAAACTTGCTGAATAAAACTAGTCATCTCAGCAATTTGCTGAATAGTAGCAGTTTGCCCCGTGCCAATTGCCCAGATTGGCTCATAGGCAATGATAAGTTTTTCATAAGCAAGTGCTGGAATTGATAAAATTTGATTTTTAACAAAATCAAAATGTTGACCTGTGTCACGAATTTCTTTAGATTCTCCAACACAAACTACTGGTGTCATTAAATTTTTTTGCACTTGAAGAATTTTTTTAGCAATCATCTCATTGGTTTCGTGATGGAATTTTCTTCGCTCTGAATGACCAACTATAACATATTCACAATTAACTTCTTTTAATAATTTAGCACTAACATCGCCAGTATATTGCCCATCTTCTTCGATGCCACAATCTTGAGCACCGAGGCGAAGAGGTCGAGCTCTATAAACATATTTTTCGATTTCTTCAACTGAATAATCATCGGGGGTTTTGCCATCTTTACTGGCTAAATATTCTAAGAAATTAAACCCGTCTTCGATCAGCTCGCTATCAATATAATCAAGCAAAACATTTTGTGGACACAGCACAACATCTATCGGGTCAGTCGAGGTAATTTGCTTAGCATAGACCTTATAAAAGCCATCAAGCCATTCGTCAACGGCATCAAAGCCGTGATTCATTTTCCAGTTTGCGATGATTATTTTCATGTTCAGTAAATAAAATTTGTTCAATTTGGTTGCCCATAATTTGGTATCGCCAACCATTAATTAAATTTTTAACATTATTATTTATAACAATATTTTTAATTTGATTATTGTTCAACAAAAATTGTTCTGAAAATTGATATTTTTTGGCAATTTTAGAAATTAAAGATTTAATTTTATCAAGATAATTTTTTTGCACCGCAGTTAATTTTATCGGAAAATCAAGATTGGTAATTTCGTCAATATCATTTAATTGGCTTGAAATTTCTTGAGCAAAATCAGTTGGTAAATTTTTATAAAATGTTAAATCATTTTTAAGATTTACAATGTTTAATAAATCATCATTTTTAATCAAGTGCTCTCTGGGTAAATTATAGATTTTGGCATATTTTTCTCGAAGCAATAGCAAGTTGTTTAATCTGCTAATAGTAATTTTATCGAACTTGCTGACATTAAATGATTTTAATAAATTATTCGAATTTGTTTTAAAAATTTTATCGACAAAATTTTGCATTTCTTCTATTAGCCAATCATGCTGATTGGAAGATTTTAAAATATCACAAAAATTTTCATATATTTCGTGTAAAAACAACACATCGACAATTGCATAATCAATTTGCGACTGATTTAGCGGTCTTGATTGCCAATCGCTATTTTGCATTTTTTTGCAAATATCTACAGAAAAAAGATTTTTTACTAAGGAAGAATATCCGATATTAGCATTTTGTTGGCAAAAATTAGCCATAATTTGAGTATCAAAAATATTTTGCGGAATCTTTTGCGATATTTTATGAAAAATTTGCAAATCCTGCAGAGATGAATGAAAAATTTTAACAATATTAACATTATTAATAATATTAATAATTATGGTTATGTCTTTGCAACTAACAACATCAATTAATGCTAATATTTTTTTTTGGTTAGTTTTTTTTAAGGCAATTTGTATGGTTGATAATATTGGATAATAAGTGACTCTTCGAGTAAATTCGGTGTCGATGGCTATTACATCGCCATCAATTATTTGCTCACAAAAATTTTTTAATTGCTGAAAATTTTCAATTAAACAAAATTCAAAATCGCTATCGTAAAGAGTTTTTTTTAAATACATTATTTAGTAAACAAATATAAAGCGATTGGTTAATTAAAATTATAAACTTGCTGAGTTCCCTCCTCCTCTGCCAGAAGATGAAGGTGATCCAGAACCCGCTGGAACAGTACTGCCTATACTTTTTTCACCAACTAATTGTTTTGATGGGAATGGTTGACCATCAAATGGTCGCGAAGGAGTAGAAGAAGGCGGTTTAAAAGATACTGAATCGTGAGAAGTTTTGCCAGAGTCAGGTGAGAGCATTTTTTTGTAAATCTCATCTTTTAATGTTTCTTTATATTTTTCTTTAATTGCATCTTTGGCATTATCGGGGTGGGAGCTGTAACTATCTCTTGTAATTATTTTGTCGTCAAGTTTATCATGGTTAATTTTTTCAATAATTACATCCAAAACCTCATCTTTCTTTTTAATATTTTCATCGATTATTTTTGCAGTTTCTGGAGGCAAATTATCGACTGATTTGCTATTATTAAACCATTCCTTAGCTTGATTGGCTAATTTTTTTAATTGAGGTCTTTCTAGCTTTTTAATTTCATCATCAGTTAAATCTTTCAATGATTTTTTTTCGGACATAAAACCCGCTCCAACACTATATTCTTTATCGAGATCGCTTTGACCAAGTAAACCAGCTTTTTTAGCCTCAAGAAGGCTCTCAATGTTAATAGTATCAAAACGGGCATCAATATAAAGATCGGCCCACTTTTCTGCCAATCTTTCAATATTTTTTTCAGCCATTTTGGTGAGAGTTCTCATGGATTTCTTCATGACTTGATCAAATTTATCATCAGCTTCAACGGATTTTTTATAAACTTCAACTTCATTGGCAATTGTGTATCCAGCGATAGCAGATTTAAAAGCTAAACCAAATAACTCACTACCAATTAAACCATGTGTGACCTCAGCAAAAGGTTGAGCATATTCAGAGCTTGCGGTTTCGTAAACAAGCTTATTTATATCGCTAAAAAGTGGAGTTTTTTCAGCAACGATTTGACCAAATTTATCAAGCTCTAATTTATCAAACATCTCAGCAAATGGACCAAATACTTTTGAATCTTTCATGGTTTGTGCAACCCCTTCGGGGAAACCCTCGCCAAAATTACCTAGGGCATGAAATAAAATTTCAGTAGCTTCTAAAATGCCAGGGAAAAGAATAGAAAATGCAAGCCTAGCCATTAATTGATTTCGTGAATTTTCGTCACCTTCTTGTCTTTCTTTAATGGCTTCGTTAACATCTTTAATGACTCCAGAGCATGTTTCACGAAAAATTCTTTTTTGTTCTTTTTCTTCTTCTGTCAAACCATCGACATCATAAAATTTTTTAGCAAGTTCAGAATTTTGCTCTTCAATATATTTAGTTAGTTCTTTAATTTTTTCATCAGAAAAGGTTTCAAGCCCTTTGGTAGTGATATGGGTTTTTATAGCAATTTCTTCTTGACCATCAAGAGCAGTTTTAGTTGTTCCAGAAAGAGTATGGCCATTTGCGAGATGATTATATACACGAAGAAAAGAACCCGAAGCAAGACCGCTTAAAAATTTAGAACCTTCACTAATATTTCTTGAGCTTGATGTTTTTTCAGAATCTGGCTTCAAAGATTTTGCTTGACCATCTAGGGCTTGACTGGAGATTTGAGAATTTGCAGTACTGTCTGCCATATGTTAAAATTTTTTTTATTGCATTGAAATGATTAAAAAAATTTTCATTTCTTGACAAAGATTTTATAATTATTTAATTTAAAATCAATATTAAATTAGAATTATAAAAAGTTTGATTTTTTCAACAAAATTTATGGAGTATAAATGCACAAATACTTAATTATAATATTGCTATCAATTACATTTTCTTGTCAAAATTCATCAATCAACAAAAATGATTCAGAAAAAAAACCTGACATTTCCATCAATGAAAATCCTCAATCAAATACAACATCCTTTGAAACAATAAATTCCGAAGAGCAAGCTCGTATAGCAAATGAACTCGCACTTAAAGAGCAAGAAATTGAGGTTCAAGACCGCATCTATTTTGCGGTAAATTCTTCAGAAGTAAATGAAGAATCAAAAAAAATTCTCGATGTTCAGGCAGAGTGGCTGAAAAGCGACCCGTCAATCTCAATAACCATCGAAGGTCACTGCGATGAAAGAGGTTCTCGCGAATTTAACATTGCCCTCGGCGAAAAAAGAGCCTTCGCTACCAAAAAATATTTAAGACAAAAAGGTATCGCCGATTCTCGTCTTAAAATTGTTTCATATGGCAAAGAAAGACCAGCCTTCATCGGCAATAGCGATGATATTCATGCCAAAAACCGTCGAGCAGTAGTGGTAATAAACTAATTAACTATTTTCTTTTTTGTAAATTAGCAATCCAAAATTTTGTTAATTTTTCTAGCAAAGAATTTTGCTGACAGCGATCATGAAGGTTTTCAAAATCAAGATTATCGCTATTTTGATCTTGATTAGCACAAGAATAAAAATAACTATAACTGCCATCGACATTTATGTTTCTTTGCAAACATTGACCACAAACCCCTTTCATCATGCATTGCATTGGCGAATTTAGACTAGTAATTGAATATTTTGCCATGTAAAATTCTTCAATTATTCTTTCATTTCTAAGGCGAGAAATTTCATGCATTAAATCGTCATTGCCAATAGCAAAAACTCTGTCAATTTGTTGATGATTTTTAGCAAAATAGTCTTTTATTGCCTCGATAACTGTACCGTGATAAAAATTTACTTCATTTATTTTTTCATCTTCAATAGCAATAATTAAATCATTGACAGCATTTTTCATTCTTTCTTGGCGGACAATATATTCAAATTTTTTATAACCAGCAAAAAATATAACATGACAACCATTTAATTTGAATATTTCTGCTAATGCGGTTAGCGGTTGATTGCCTCGCCCTCCGCCAATTAAGACGACAATTTCATTTTGCGGAATTTCAGTTGGCTTGCCACTCGGACCCATAAAAACACAAGGTTCGTTCGGAGTAAAATTTTTTATTAGACTCGAAGAGCCACCAGTTTCTACAACAATTCCACTAATAATACCCTCAATTTTATCAACTGATAGAGCGGTGACAACCACACCCTCCATCGCTAATCTTTGACCATCAATTTCTTTAGCTAGAACCTGATAATTATGCAATCTAAATATTTGACCAATTGAAGTTCGCTGTGCTAATAATTTTGCTTTTATGAAAACTTCCACCACATTATCAGATAACCGCTCAATTTTTAAAATATTAACTAAAAAATCTTCTTTATAATTTTTATATTTTTTATAAGTATTACTTGTTGTGGTTTTTTCTATTAAACTATTAATTTGTAATACACCTTTCTTGGCACTTGCCATTGCTTTAACCACACTACCCTCAAATTGCGGATGCAAATCACCAAAAAACGATATAGATTTAAAATCAGGATATATTTTATTAATTACCGAAAATTTACTGCCATTTTTGTCATTTAAATATTGTTGAGAAAAATTTTGTTGCAAATATTTGCCATCAATTGGTAATTTTAGACCATCTTCAAGAACGAAAGAAATATTAGGCTTAGTGCCAATCGCCATCAACAATGTTTTGCAAGGAAAAACTTGATTTTGCGAAGTTCGCACTCCACAAACATGGTGAAATTTATCAATAATAATTTCGACAATTTCTTGATTTTCTAAAAATTCGACACCCTCTTCCATTGCTTTTTTAAGCTCTAAATGATTGAGGCGATAGGCGGGAGAATCTTGAATTTTTTTGCGATATAAAATTTTACTAGAAATATTATTATTAGAAATATTTGTAAAATCTTGTAAAAATTCTTCGGCGATTATTTTATCCTCTTCTCGCAAGGATTGCCAAAAATTTTCAAATATTTTATCTTGTTTAAATTTTTCAATTTTATTGGCAAATTTTTCAATTTGAATTTTGTAATATTCTTTGGCTTCGGTTGCAGAATCAACGGCAGTTAAGCCTCCGCCCACTACAATAATTGGCTGGCGAATTTGTAAATTAGTGAATAAATTTTTTTGATAAGCTCCCGTCAATTGCATCGCCATTAAAAAATCACTTGCCAATCTGGAGCCTTTCACAAAATTATTTTTAATTTCCAGAAATTGCGGGCGACCTGCACCAGTACATAATGCGATGTGATCAAAGCCATATTCTTCAATTGCCACTTTATCGTCAATCGAACTGCCAAAACGGAGCCCACCAAACATCGAAAAATTTTTTCTTCTTTCT
>JACCDO011057166.1_pt1 | contig 19289 bp, 19 predicted proteins | sample 7446101 | NCBI WGS metagenome assembly JACCDO01 (sample SAMN15323440, study PRJNA562643) | freshwater metagenome | isolation source: river surface water | place: USA:Blue River Watershed | collected 2017-08-16 | reverse complement strand
TTCTATCTTGTGGATAAATAAAAATCCATGCAGTTGTTCCACTTAATCCACCAAATAAAAAACTAGCAGGTAAACTAATATTAGAATCTTTATAAAAATAATTTTTTAAACCTTCATAAGTAGAAAAATAAATTGCAAATCCTGGAACTTCACGTGTAAATGTTGCTGATAGACCTTTAAATAAAAATTTAGGTGAGTAATTAATATGTTGTTTAGTTTGTTTCATAATTTTAATTCTTTCATAAGGTGATACAATTATAGATGCAGCTAATCCAGATATAGCACCACTAATAGGAATATTTAAATTATAATTTCTACAATAATTATAAGTTCCAAAAACAATTGCTTTTTCAAAACCAACTCCAATTAATGGAGCTGTTATACCTCTATATAAATTTGAAAAATTATATTTGAATGAAGATTTAGTTTGATAATAAGTTTTAATAGAATCAACTGGATGCGATAATATAATTCCACTCATACCACTAATAAAACCTTTAATATAATAATTATCAAGTAACATTACTATTAGTATTAATTTAAAATGTAAGTTTTAAATTAATATTAATATAATGAGTAATATTAATATTACTATAAAAATAGATGATAACATAAAAAAAGATTTGATAATACTTGGCGATCTTGTTGCAAAATTATAAGTTTTTTATTTATGACATGTTGATAATTTAATATAAATATGAGTAGGTTTCCAATTTTTATATTTGATCTCTAATCTAGATTTACCACCCAATATATTACCATTATGAGATAATGTATTATGTTTATAAATATATAATTTTTTTAATATATTTCTACTTTTATTATTTAATAATTTTATTGAATTTTTTGAAAATTTAATAAGATCTTTAATATTTCCACAATATGCTCCAGCTGTTGCTGCAATAAATATATGAAATAAATCTTTATTTTTAATTTCTTGTTTTTTATTATTATAAATAGTAATATTTGGTTTACCAACATAAGTAGACATTTTTAATGGTTTGAAAATATATTTAGTATAAACATCAATATATTTCATTTTTGTTACTTTCTCAATAATACAACCAAGTAATAAATAACCAATATTTGAATAATTATAAACTCCATATTGTTTAGTAAATAATTCTTCAGTTATTATTATATTTGTTAATGCAGTCGCAGTTAATTCATTAATATAATGATCATAACTATCTGGATATTCTTTAATACCTGCTGTATGATTTATTAAATCTAAAATAGTTATTTTAGAAAAATCATTTTTTAAATTATTAGATTTTATATAAAAGTCTATTTTATCATTTATATTTAATTTATTCTTTTGTTGTAAAATTAAAATAATATATATTGTAAATATTTTAGTAATAGATCCAATAGGAAAATAACTTTCATCATTTATATATTCTACATCAATATTATTTTTTGAAAATAATATTTTAGAAGATATTAATTCAGTATATTCTATTTGTTTAATCATTATAATTAATTAGAATTAGTTTATTAAAAATATAAATATAATTTAATTTTAATATTAATATTAAGATTATGATTAAAAAAATTATTGCTTTTATTGTTTATTTTATAATACTTATATGCTCATCACAAACATTAATTTTAAGTTCATTTTTAGTTGGTAAGAATAAAGAAATGGGTGTATTAATAAAAAAATTATTTGTAGATTTAAGTTTATTTATGTATACAAAATGTTTTGATTCAAATATTTTATATTCTGGTGAATATAAAAAAACTGATAAAGTAGATATAGTTATTAGTAACCATTTAAATACTATTGATTTTTCTAATTATGGTTCTATAATTAAAAATTTTGATGATCGTGAATATTGTGTTCTCCTTAAAAAAGAAGAAATGTTTACAGTAGGCGCTGGCTTAATTATGTCTAGTTCTAATGATATTTTTTTAAATAGAAAATTAGAAGATGATATTGAAAATATTTCAAATTCAATTAAAAATATAAATAATAGTGTAATTGTTATTATGCCTGAAGGAACTAGATATACTAAAGAAAAAAAAGAATTAGCTGATAAATATAGTAAAGATAATAATTTACCTATTTTTAAAAATACATTATTTCCAAAAATGAAAGGATTATGGATTATAATTAATGAATTAAAAAAACAGAATAAATTAGGTAATATAATTGATATTACTCTTAAATTAGATAAATTAGATAAAAATATAGGACCTAAATTTTATCAATTTATTCAAACTGATTTTGGTGATAGTTATAATATAATAAATACTTATAATATTCCTGATAATAAAATTGAAGATTATGATTTATTTAAAAAATGGTTTTTAAATACAATCTGGAAAAGAAAAGATAAAATTTTAACAAATTTTGATAAACATAAACATAAATATAATTTTAATAAACTAGATCCTACTTTAAAATCACATACTTATATGTTAGTTATAATTATAATATGTTGGTATTTATATTTAGTTAAAAAAACTAATTTCTTATTTATATTATTTGGGTTTTTAATTTCATATATTATAGTTTATTATAAATATAGAAAAATTAGTAATTACACAATATCATCATTTAGTTCTAATTGAGTATATGTAATATTTTGTTTTTTAGTTTTTTCAATAATGAGATTATCATCATTTGTTACAGAATTAATATATTGAATATATTTAAATTTTTTACGATTGTTTAAAATATCATTAATTTTATAATATCCAATATAACTTGTTGTTACAATAGTAACAGTATTATTTATAATCATTAAAACACTATTTATTTCAATTGCGTATGCAGTCCATATAATATTTGATACTACTCTTAATAGCAAAGACCATCCACTAAAATCTCCTGTAGTTTTTATTTTATAAGTTTTTATAACCTGTGGAATATTTTGAATTAAATTAATAATATTTCCAATAATTAAGAAAACATTCATTGGAATTCCAACATTTGGATCTAAAATAGTTAAATGCATTTATAATTATTAGTTTACTTTTATTTAAATTATATTTTAATAATAAATGAAAGAATTTATTATAATTAAATTAGTTATATTAATACATATTATTTTTTTTCATATTAATTATATTTATATATTATGTTCTAATATTATTAATATTAATAATATTAAAGAAAATATAACATATCATAAAAATCATAATTTAGATTTAATTAATTTATCACATATATATGGTTTTAATCAAAAATTATATAAAACTGGAGACTTTAAAATATCCGATAAAGTTGATATAATTATTGCAAATCATATAAATATTTCTGATTTTATTATGATTAGTGTATTATTAAAAAAAATTTGTAATAAAAATATTCATTTTGTATTATCTAGGCAAATTATATTTAAAATATGTTATTCAGGATTATTAATGCATTTATCAGATGATTTTTTTATAAATAGAAATTTTGATAAAGATATTTTAATAATAGAAAATACTATTAATAATATAAATAATGGAATTATTTTAATATATCCAGAAGGAAATATGTTAAATGAAAAATCATATAAAGAGTCTATTACATTTTGTAAAGAAAATAATTTAAAACAATTTAATAATTTATTATATCCAAAAGCAAAAGGTTTATGGAATATAATTAATATATTAAAAAAACAAAATAAATTAGGTAATTTAATAGATTTAACAATTATTCTTGATAAATTAAAAGAAAAACAAAAAATGTGTCCATCCTATTTACTATCAACAAAACCTTTTAAATCAGAAGAATATGATATAGGTAATATTTATCATATAATTAAAACATATAACTTAAATAAATATATAGATAATTATGATATATTTAAAAATTTTTTAATAAATATATGGAGGAAAAAAGATAAATTACTAGAAGGACAAAATTATAAAAAATTAAATTATCAAGAAATAAAATATGAAAAAAATCAAATAATAAAAACACTATTATTTGCTTTAATAAAGATTTGCATTTTTATATATTTAATTATTAAGACAAAAGGTATAATTATACCTGCAAGTATTTTATTATTAGCTTATCATTATAAACAAATATTAGATTATTATAAAAAATATGATTAATATTAACCAAAGTTGTATTATGCAGATGTTGCTAATTTATCTGCCATCATATTTCCATACCAATCAATGTAAGATGGATCTTCTTTATTTGGTTCATTCTTATGTGCTCTAACATGAATAAATTTTACATCATATAATGTTTTATAATTATGTAAAGTTTGTATTAATTCTAAATTTTCAATAGATTTACCATCTGCTTTTTTCCATCCTCTTTTCTTCCATCCATCAAACCATGTTGTTACACAATTTATTGTATACATTGAATCTGTTTTTATTATTATATTTTTATTATTTTTAGCTATTTCAATTGCTTTAATACAAGCTGTTAATTCTGCTACTTGATTTGTAATTTTATCTCCTGTTAATTTAATTGATCTATTTCTTGGATCATTATCTCCAAAAAATATTCCATATCCACCAGTTCTAATATGTTTATTTTGATTATTTGAACAAGCTCCATCAGTATAAATAATTGTTTCCATTATTAAATATATTTATAAATATATTTATAAATATTAAAAAATCAATATTTATGAATTAATTTAAGGATTATTTTTTAATAATAATTAATGTCATTATTAAAAGATGAACCACAATCACAATGGTTAAATCAGCTAAATAATTTAAATACAATTGAAAATATAATTGATTATTTTTTTACTCAAAGAAAAGTAACTGAAATTGAAGAAATTATTGATGAAAAAACTTTAGAAAGAAAACAAAAGAAAATTATCGCTATTCATAATTTTCTTGCAATTAATTTTCCTATTAATTATTTTAAACATTATCAATTACTTGAAATTGATATTGAAATATGGGGTGATAATAAATTTAATTATAAAGGTAAAATTATTAGAGAGGATGGGGAAATTCCTCATATTATGATCAAATTAAAAGAAGATAAAAATATTTTTGTTAAATTAATATTTAAAGATAGTAAAATAACTAAAACATTTATATCATTTATCCCAATTACAAGAAGATATCAATGTTCTGATAATTTAATTGAAGAATAACTTTTTAATAAAAATATATGTAAATATTAAAAATATTATAATAGATATAATAATAAATTTATAATGAAATATATAAGTTAATAATTTCATAGTTGGAGTAAACCATGAATTACCAAAATGATTAACAGTATATGTATTTTCAGTAATTATAATATCATCATGACTAGATACTCTTGGTTCAAAATATTCATTTGGTAATATTTTAATTTTACAATTATTATTTTTTTTATAATTATTAATAAATAATGAAAAATATAAAGGTCCTGTTGTTAAATGAATATTTAGATAATTACTAAAACTACATAAATGTTTACGTTCATTTATTTTATCTAAATAATCTAACCAGAATTTATTATTTTTACTTGTAAAGAAAATACCATTTGTAATATAATTAGACATATGTGATCTTTCTCCAAATATTAATTCATCATCTTTTTTTATTAATTTACTAAAATCTTTTATCATTTCAATATCCATATCCATATAACAACCACCATAATGATATAATATTATATATCTTGCTATATCTAATTTTTGAACAAGAGGCTCGAAATAATTATATAAATCCCAATATTGTTTATAATGGGATTTAATTAATTTATCAATTCTATTTTTATCCCAAAAATAATGTTTCCATTTTGTTTTTTTTATAATTTTCATAGATTTTTTATAACAAGTATAATATGGTTCTTTAATATTATCTTTTCCTTGATACCATATTTGATGTAATTTTAAAGGAATCATTTAAATTATAAATAAATATTAATTAATTTCTTTCTGAACGAGTTTATTTATTTGTGTAAATATATCTAAATAATCATCTACTATTTCTTTCATAATTGTTTTAATATTAAATGATTCTTTTAATTCATAATGAAAAAGAATTTTTTTATCTAATAAATGAGGTGCATTATAACCACCAAATTTAATTTTTGAATGTTTTTGTAAACCTTCTGAAATTAAATTACCAATTGTATGATCTGCATTATTCATTTGTAATTTCCCTGTTATATCTGTTTTATCAGGAATTAATTCTAAAAAGTTTGTTAATATCATTTTAATATTATCATACGCATATTGAAGAATCATTTTTTCATCTAATTGACCACGTGATTCTAATATAACACGATATTTTGTTTCTGATAACATTTTATATGTAAAAATAGATACTGCTGAAAATATAGAATTTTCTTCCTCAATACCTAATTCAGTCATAGCTGACATTTTAAATTGTTGTTTAGGTTGGAGTTTAATAATTGGAATATTTGTTGAATATGGAGAACTAATATGTTTTTGTGCATAATAAAATTTACAATCATTTGTCCCAACAGTTACTATTTCATTAGTATTATTAACATAATCAACATACATTGTTAATAGTTTTAAACTACTACTATTAAGATCATCTTGTTTTGTTTCAATCTCAATATCATCCATTTCTAATTCTTCTTTTATTATATCTTTTTTTTCTTTTGCTACATAAATTGGATTATCACAATTAATACCTAAGACAGGTAAATTATTTATACGTAATTTCATATAATTATTATTAAAAATACTAGTATTTGCATTAATTTTAACATCAGTAAAAGCATAAATTGGAATAACTGATAAAATTATACGACGTAATGTATTTACAATTGTGTGAGATATATTATCTCCTTCAAGATCAAACTCAAGACGTGTATTCATTGGCTCTTTATCCCATGAAATATTATTAATTGTAATTTTTGTCATTATTATAATTTAATATATAATTTTAAATTATAATAATCAATTTTTACTATCTATATATATATATATATATATAGCATATGAGAGGAGGTCATAGTTCATCAAATAAACCTAAGGAACCATCTAAAACTGACATTTATGAATTTTATAATCCATTAACAAATGAATATTCCGGTAATATATATCAAGTTTTATCATCAACTGTAAATGTATTAGATGAAAATACAAATATAATATATAAAAAACCTGACTTATTCGATGATATTGTTTTTTATATAGGTTGTGTCTCTATTGCATTTTTTTTAATTATATTTATAATAGCACAATTATATTATAAACAAGAAAAATTTAATGGAATAATAATTGTTTTTTTAGCATTACTTGGATTTATATTTCAAATATGTTTCTTAATATCTATTATTAATAATGGTGATCATTTATCAGATGAATCAACCTATTATTATAATCAAATAAATGCAGTTACAACTACAATGGGTGCTCCAGTTACAACTACAATGGGTGCTCCAGTTACAACTACAATGGGTGCTCCAGTTACAACTACAATGGGTGCTCCAGTTACAACTACCAATATAACTAGAGAGGCATTTACAACTAACAATACAACTAGTGGAGCAGTTCAACCTAAAATAATTTATAAAAATATCATTAGATATAGAGGACTTGTTAAATTATATTTTGGTTTAAGTTTACCTATATTTATATTATTTCCTATTATTCTAGTTATTTACATAAATTTATCTGAAAAAAATTAGTTACTAAAAATATTATTTCCAGTTTCTTTTATTCTATTTATTAAATGTGATATTGAAGAAACATTTGATGGTATAAATATATTTGATTTTGATAAAAAATATATATCAATTAAAATATTTATAATTAAAGTATATTTATCATCATTTATATAATGAATTGGTTTTCCATTTGAATCAATTGGCTTTGTATATTGAATTATATTATGATCTGGTAATTGATTTTTTATAATATCATATGCATTATAATCATCAGTTGCTAAATATATATTTTTATATGGTTGTTTTAATATTTCATTTATTATTTTATTTATATCATTCTTAATATCTGTATTTCTAAAATGCACACCAATATAATTTTCAATCATATCATATTTATTGATTATATCCATTATTTCTGGTTTTACTTTAATATAATTTATTAATTGAACATGATTATTACTTCCAGGTCCAGCATATATTTTTATTTTATTATCTTTTATACCTATATCATCTAAATTACATCTTATATTAAATCTATCTATCATATATTTATGTGTAAAATTATCATTACCACGATCTACTTCAACATTTGAATAATCTCTTATATAACTAATTGGTAATCTATAATAATTACAAGTTGTATTTATTAAATTATAATCTTCACTATAATTATTAAAATTATTTATTATAAAAAAATCACTTAAATTATGTTTATAACATGAATGACTCTTAACATCTATTATTAAAAAATGATTATTCTTTTTACACCATGTTATACAATGCACTAAACCGCATAACATATGTATTAATCCACCTGTTCCCTTATAAATTACATATTTTGTATTTTTATTCATTGAATAAAAATATAAAATAATTATAAAAAAACTAACCTAATTGTGTTAGCGAATATTACTCAATTGTCGTTTGTCTTTCCAAAAGTTGGAAGATCATCAGGCATTATTTCGGGAAATAATTTAGTTGTATAAATTGCAGATAACTTGTAATAAACTTTTTCACATTTATGTAAAGAATCACTGAATTTCTGAACATTTTCATTTGTTTGTAATTTTACCCAATTTAACATTAATTTACGACAGCGAATAAACTTTTCTAACAGCCCAATATCTACACTCTTGATAAAATGATATACATCATTTAATTTAAATTCATGATTCTTAGTCTTCTGTTGAACACCACGTAAATGAAATAACATATCCTTATATTCACGTGGAAGAAGTGTATAAAGAGTCTTATTTAAATGTTCACCCTTTTCATTCCATAAAATAATAAATAGATTGTATAATTCTGATGTTAATACCTTAAATAAAGCATCAATCATACCAATTGTATCGAAGGATTCTTTAGTATTTAATGGATTAACAATCTTCTTATATTTATCATTATCATTTGTAAAAAATTTCTTTAGTGAATTACTTTGATATAAATTAATAAAACCACGAAACATATTCTTTTCTGATCCAATTGCTTTATAAAATTGATAAGAAGAACTTTGCAGTTTTAAAACATCATTATTAATTTTAATAATTAATCCCTCATATTCAGGATTTGATGAAATATTTGTTTCAGATAATTTAGCATTCATTTCTTGTTCTTCTTCTGGATTAATCTTCTTTGGAAGAAAAATATTTGATGAAACAATACTATTTACTACATCTTCGGATTTAATTTCTTCTAATGTTTCACTATTACGAGCAAAAATAAAGCATAACTTCTTATAATTAGAACCAAACTCATTTGTATAATTAACAATATTATTATTATTATGATGAATTAATACAAAATGATAAGTATATTTTGGATCTAAGCGAACTGTAAATTCATCAATACTATTATAACCATCTTCTTTTAATACTTCCATAAACATTTTATATTGAGAATTATCTTCTTCTGATTTTTCATTATAAATATTCTTACGAGAAGCTACATACCATTTTTTATAATAAAATACAGACATTAGTGAACCTTCATAACATAAATATGAAGTTTTTGGTTTATTTTGATTACGCCATAAATATTGAATTGCATCAACATTATAAATTGGTGTAGGACATGTATAACAAATAACCTTATTTTCTGATTTAGATAAAATTACAGAACGAGTTGCCAATTCAATTGGACTCTTGTGTTTATTATCATATTTATTGTAATAAATTATCATATCTTGTTCAGGATAATCTTTTGTCATAATATTATATGTATTAAACAGATGTTTATTTACGTCTTCTACACCTGAAAGACCTTTAATGTAATGAGAAAGCATATATTGTGGGGAATTCATTATTTTATAATACTAATTTATCTTTAAACTTCTTTATTATTATAAATATAATTGTGTTATGCGTTTTTATTTTTCATTTTTTAGTTTAATATTAATGTTAGTAGATATTGTTGTAGGTTGTAGTTATGGAGGTGAAGGTAAAGGTAAAGTTATTTACGATTTGCTTAAAAATGAAGAATATAATTTATGTATAAAATTTAATGGTTCTAGTGATATAAAACATACAATTTATTATAATAATACAAAAATTTATCTTTATCAATTACCTATTGGTATTTTAACTAATAATATTAATTTAATTTCAAGTGATTGTTTAATTAATATTAATAAATTAAAAGAAGAGATTGAATATATAAAATCATTAGGTATAGATATTAAAGATAGATTAATGATAAGTAAAGCATGTCATATTATACAAGAAGATAATATTAATACTGCATTTGCAAATAAAATGTTAAGAATAAATAAAAGAGTAGAAGATTATAGTGATGTTATTACAGAAATGGGTATTAAAATAGTTAATATGAGAAACTTTTGGATAGAAAATAATTTTGAAAGAGTATTAATTCAAGGATCTCATAGTTTTGAATTAGATATTAATTGGACAGATAATTATCCTAATTGCACTTCATCTACATGCACATTAGCTGGAGCAATTAATACTGGAATTCCATTATATACAATTAATAATATTTATGGAATATCAAAATGTTATGATACTTATGATGGAAATATTACATTTCAATCAGAAGATCCTAACTTGGATAAAATAGCAGAATATGAAAAAGAATTTGAATCTATAAATGGAAGGAAAAGACAATGCAATTATTTAAATTTAAATAAATTAAATGATGCATTAAGAATAAATGAATGTAGCTTATGTATTATGAATAAAATTGATATTTTAGAAAATCTTAAAATATTTAAATTATATTATAATAATGAATTATTAACTTTTAATACTATTGATGAAATGAAAGAATTTATTGATAAAAATACAAAAGTATATATAATATATTCTTCAAATCCTTACATTATTTAAATATCATCAATATCAAAATCTTCATCTGATTCAATTGTATGTTCAATTTGTTTTTCTAATTTAGATTCATTATTTTCTATATTTTCATCACTTAAATAACCATAACCAACTATATTAAAACTTTCTAATGTTTTTTCACATAAAATAATCATATCATTATCAATACATGCTGGTTTAGATAATTTTAATTCAATAATATTATCATTAAAATTTATAATATTACTATCAATACAATTTGTTCCAATAATAACAATTACTGGAACACCTTTAAATCTGACCCATTTATTATTATCAGAAAAAATAACTTGAGTATATTTAACTTTAATTGTATAATAAACTGGAGGTAAAGTTCCTTTAAGACCAACAATCATTCCAATCATTTTATCATTCTTACAATAAAATGGATCAATATTTGTTCCAATACCAATTAAACCACCTGGTTTAACTATATCTAAATTAGTTATTTCAGATTTTAATGAAATAATTTTACTATAATGAGGCTTATGAACTAAATTCCCTTCTGAATTTTTATTTATAATACCTGGTAATATTTCAATTTCATCACCAACTTTAAATGATCCACTTATTAAACTACCACCTACTACGCCACCTACTAAATTTAATGCATTTATATTTACTTTATTAATATCAAATGAACGAGATATCATAAAATAAGATTTTGAATTGATTCCATTTGATTCCATTTTTGGTGGCATATATTTCATAATACTAGATAATAATATATCAACACCAATACCATGATTCATACATACTGGAATAATTATTTTAGGCTCTATTTCATATTTATTTAATAATTCTACTAACTTTTTATAACGCTCAAGCGCAACTGGTTTTTTTATTAAATCTAACTTATTAAATAAAACAATTACATTTTTAATACCAGATATTTTAATAGCCATTATATGTTGAATTAATTGAGGCTTCTTTTCAATTGGTTCTGCAGCAGATACTACTAAAATAATACCATCCATTAGTTTAATACAACTTAACATTGTTACAATTAATTGATAATGACCAGGACAATCAATAAATGAAACATGATGAACTAATTCACCATTTTTAATATTATATTTATCATTATTCTTATAAATTTTCATATTAGCATAACCTGGTTTAATTGTAATATTACGCTTCATTTCATTACTATGTTTTTGTGTTTTTACTCCTGTCATACTATACACTGTGGTTGATTTACCATCTGATACACTCCCCAACATACCAATATTAATTATAGGTTGTTTATCCATATTAGTATAAAAAGATATAGTAATATTTAAATAGATTAATGAATAGTTTCATTTTTAATTATATAATATATATTAATTATAATGAATAGTTCATTGTATTTGGAAGATTATTCAAACGAAGATATAATTGAAAAATATTTAGATGTAGAAGATAATACTCAAAGTAAACCTCAAATTAGCTTAAAACCTGATTATAATTCTAAAGGTGAAAAAATAGTAGTATTTACTATAAATATACCACTTAAAAATGAAGAATTTAAAATTGATATATTAATTAATGATGATATGTATAAAAATATTGGAAAACATTTTTAATTAATTTAAAATATAATTATAATTATTATCTAATATGGCCAATATAGATAATGAACATTTATATAATGAACATTTATATAATGAACATTTATATAATGATTTAGAATCTTCGATTCATTTTATTAAAGATTGTTTAATAAATATTTCAAGTAATTTAACACAATTACATAAATATAAAATTTATGAAAATTCAACAATTGGATATACATTTATATTTGATGAAGTTAAAAAAATTAAAGATTCAATTGATCAAAATAAAGATATTAATGTAATAAAGAAACAATTAATGGATTGTTTAAAATATGTATGTTGTCAAGATATTACATTATCATTATATATTTTATATGGATATTCATGGTTTCAATATTTAACTTCTGATGATATAAATAAATTAAGTTTAATTGCACCTTATTTTAATTGTATTTCCATTTGGGATTCATCTTTTCATGATCATAATTTTATTATTAATAATAAAAATAATAAAAAAAGAATACCAAATGAGAAAAAACAAATTATTAAATTAATTGATAGTAGTAATACAAATTTAATTTTAGGTGATTTTAATAATTTTCCTTTATTTATTAAAAGTTTATCAGATTTTGTATTAATTGATAATAAACCACAAGATAGAAAATATAGTTTTAATGAAAATGATTTTGAAAAAATATCTAAATCATTTACTAATACTAATATTTTATTTATTAAAAATGAACATATTAATTCATTAATTGAAGATAAAAATGGTATGAATATTATTATTAAATTAAATAGAATACCAAATCATTTTATACTTATTCAAGGTTTTATTAAAGATGATATGTTAGAATTATATAAAAAACATGATATTATTTCTAATAAATTTAAATCAATAAGTAATTATATTGAATATCAAATTAATACAGTTCCTAAATTTTATAAGACAAATAGTATAAATATACTTAATTTAAGAGATATATTAATTAACTCTAATGAAGATATTTCTAATAAAATTAAATATAGATATAATGAATATAGACATCTTAAAACATTAACTATTAATACTGTATTAAATGATTTTAATATTGCTAATAAATATAAAAAATTAGAAATGTTAGTATCATGTTTATGTGGTGATGATAATGATGCTAAATTAGGTTATTTAATGTATGATATATTAAAAATGAAAGATAATAATTTTATGGAAATTTATAATTCATTACCATTATGTTTTAAAATTAAATTAGATGAAACTGAAAAAATAATTAATAAAGAAGATGCATCATTAATTAAAAATTATGTAGGAGAATTATCATATGAAAGAAGAATTAATATGTTAGATGTTCCTGATTATATTAAAGATAAAGCTATTGAAAAACTAAAATCTATGAAAACATTACAAGGTGATAATAAAGCAGCATCATGGTTAGATGGATTTTTAAAATTACCATTTGGTGTTTTTTGTGAAAATAGAATAATGAATTTTAAAAATAATTTTATTAAAAAATTATCAACTAATGAACAATTATTTTCTTGTGATCAAATAAGTAAATATATTGTAAATAATAATAATGATAATAATAAAGAATGGGATGATTATAACACTGAAAAATTAAAATATTTACAAAATATTAATAAAAGTTTAGATGAAGCAGTCTATGGACATAAAGATGCTAAATTACAATTAGAACGTTTATTTGCTCAATGGATAAATGGTGAAACTAAAGGCGCTATTATTGGTTTACATGGACCACCTGGAACGGGTAAAACATCATTAGCAAAGAATGGTTTATCTAAATGTTTAATTGATGATAATAATAAACCCAGACCATTTGCATTTTTACCAATTGGTGGTTCAGTAAATGGTTCAACATTAGTTGGACATAATTTTACTTATGTTGGATCAACATGGGGTAGAATTGCTGATATTTTAATGACAACTCAATGTATGAATCCTATTATATTTATTGATGAAGTTGATAAAATTAGTAATACAGAATATGGTCGTGAAATAGTATCTATTTTAACACATTTAACTGATTCTACACAAAATGATAATTTTGAAGATAAATATTTTAGCGGTATTCCATTAGATTTATCTAAAGCATTAATTGTTTTTTCATTTAATGATATTTCATTATTAGATCCAATTTTAAGAGATCGTATTACAATTATTGAAACAAAAGCATATACTATTAATGAAAAAATTAAAATTATTAATGATTATATGTTACCACAAATATTAAAAGAAGTTGGTTTTGATAAATCAGAAATTAATATTGATACAAATATTATTAAATATTTAATTGATACTTACACAAATGAAGCAGGTGTTAGAAAGATTAAAGAAAAACTAGTTGAAATTATAAGAGATATTAATTTAAATTATATTCATAAAACTGTTACTTTACCTTTTACAATTACAAAAGAATATATTGAAGAATTATTTAAAAATAAACCTAAAATCAAAATTAATATGATTCATAAAAATCCTGAAATTGGTTTAGTAAATGGCCTATATGCTACCACTACTGGTATGGGAGGCTTAACTCCTATTCAAGTTATGAAATATCCATCTGAAAAAATGCTTGATTTAACTTTAACTGGTCAACAAGGAGATGTCATGAAAGAATCTATGAATTATGCATTAAGAATTGCTTATAATATGTTAACAGAAGAAGAACAAAATAAAATATTATTAGATGCATCAAATAAAAAGAATTTTGGATTATTAATTCATACTCCTGAGGCCGCCACAAAGAAAGATGGTCCATCAGCCGGTATAGCTATTACACTTGCTATTTATAGTGTATTAACTGGTAAAAAGATCAAAAATAATGTAGCTATGACTGGTGAAATTGATTTATGTAAAAATGCTCGAGCTATTGGCGGAGTATATGCTAAATTAATGGGTGCTAAAGCAGCAGGTATTACTCTTGCATTAATTCCAAAAGAAAATGAAGAAGATTTACAAATATTAAGAAATGAAAATAATTCACCAGAAGATGATAATTTTAAAGTTATTTTAATAGATAGCATCGAAGATGCAATTAAAAATGCTATTAAAGAATGAGTTATTTAATTTATTTAAAGATTTATTAATATATATATTAAAGCCCCATTGGCGCAATCGGATAGCGCGCTCGCCTTCTAAGCGAGAGGCTGCGGGTTCGAGTCCCGCATGGGGTATATGGGTAGATTGCAGTTCAATTTTGATACAAATTTGAACTAAACCCAAAAGAGTTAGCGAAGCTTCAAAATCAATTGTATTGATTTTGAATCTCAACTAACACATATTCAACCTTTGGTTGATTAATATATAAATAAATTTTTTAATTTAATAAAAATAACTTAGGTTATTTTTATTAATAGCAACTTAAATAATTATTATCAAAACTCCATAATAATATTTGTCTTCTAAAGCCAATATTACTTATTATTCCAGGTCTTTTACTACTTAATTCATCATAAGCATCAAAAATATTTTTTTTAGTTTTATAAACATAATAAATTAATGCAATAGTAGCACTTCTATTAATACCAGCAAAACAATGTATCATACATGTTTTACCATCTTTATGAATTTTATCTAAAAAATCAATTGCACCTTGAAAATATTTTAAGATATCTTCATTTGGACTATCATTAATATTTATTTGACCCCATATTTTAGTGGAAAAATATTTACTATAATTTTGAGGATCAGTTATAACTGATAATATAGCATCGCCTTTAAAATCAATAGCATCTTGGAGATTACCTAAATAAAGCCAATCAAATATTTTAATAGGTTTAAGTTGATTATATGGAACATTATTATATTTTAAATATATTTTATCCATTTTTTCTAATGATGAATTCATATTATAATATATAAAGAATATTATATTATAATAATAAGATGAACTCAATTGACCTTTATAAACTTAAAAATAATACAAAATGTCTTTTTTTAAGTGACGATATTATTCAAGAAATAACAAATAGTTTTTCTAAATCAAATATTAAAACAGTAAAGTGTCCAAAAAAACAAGTTAATATAATTAAATCAAATAAAATACAAGCAAAAAAAGATCTTAATGAAAATAAAATTATAATGATTATGAATAAAATTTCAAATAATAATATAAATGAATTATTAATTGAATATATTCATAATATATTGATTGAAAATGAGGAAAATTATAATTGTATTATAAGTGAAATTTTTAATAAAATGATGAAAGATATTAAATTTATTGATAATTATACTAATTTTGCAATTAAAATATTTACAATTGAAAAATATAGATTAAATTTATTACCTAATAAATTTATTGAATTACTTAATGAATTTATGGAATCGGAAGAAGAGATTAATAGAGCTGGATGTTTTGAAATTATTAAAAACATGCAAAAATATAATTTTTTCAATGATATTGAATTCATGTCTAATAAATTATTAAATAATAATTCTAATTATATTGATATTTATAATTGGTTTAATGGTCGTAATTGTATTGATAAATACAAAGATCAAATTATAACAATTATTAATAAATGTAGTGAATTAAAATTAAACAGAGAAAGAATATTAATTGAAAGTTTAATTGATAAAAAAGAAAATAAAATTGAACAATCAATTGAGATTAATAATGATGATCAATTTATTACATCTGTTAAAAATATAATTGAAGAATATGAATATATTAAATCAAGTGATGAAATTATTGAATTTATTAATACTGATTGTAAAAATATTAATGAAAAAAATATATTATGCAAAGAATTATTTTTACATTTTATTAATGATATCATTATATGTTTAGATTTATTTGAATTATTAATTAAGAAAAAAATATTATTTAAGAGTAATATCAGTAAAGGTTTGATATTATTTTTAAATGAAAATACAAATGTAAATTCTAAAATTATTGTAACTATATTAAATTTTCTTAAAAATAATAATATTACAAAAAATATAGAATATTTATTTAAAAAATATAGAATTAAATTATTTTATGATTGAGTATATCATGGTCATACATGCTGATAATTGAACCATGTTATCAATTAAATTTATTTTAATAAAACTTTGACTTAGAACTTTATAAACTTCAATAAATGATTCAAGTTTATCTTCTTCATCTTCTATATTTTCTATATATTTCATAAATGTTAATATAATATCATTTGCGCTATAACCAGAATCATATAATTCTTTTGTTATAGTTAAAACATTTTTTAAATTTCTTTCTTGACAACTTTTAATAATTTGTTTTATTAAATGTATTTTAGGGATATCGACTATATTACTAACACTTTCTTTATTTAGTTTCCCATAACTATAATAAATACATTCTAAATTATTAATACATTGGCGAATATCAAAGTTGGAACAAAATAATAAATCTTTAATTCCATCTTCTGTATATTTAATTTTTTCTGTATTACATATTTCTTTTATTTTCTTTTTTAAATTATCTTTTGATATTTTTGGAAAATAAATGATCATACATCTTGATTGAATTGATTCACTTATTTTAAATCCCTCATTACAAATAAATATAAATCTGGTAGTTTCTTTAAATTCTGCAATTATATTATTTAATAAATTTTTTGCTTTTGTTGTTATACTATCTGCTTCATCTAAAATTACCACTTTATAATCAGTTGTTTTCTTTTTACAAAATGGTAAAATAGTTTGTTGGATCATTGCTAAACCACGATCATCTGAAGCATTTAATTCTAATACATTTGTGCTATAATTATCTTTATAAATTTGTTTAGCCATATATAATATAGTTGAAGTTTTACCAGTGCTAGGCTCACCTGTTATAATCATATTAGGTATTTGACCAGAATCAACAATACTTTTTATTTTACTTCTAATAAAATCTTCAAATAATAGATCATTAAAACATTTTGGTCTATATTTTTCAACCAAAGGTAATTTAATATTTTTGTGATATTCCATTAATTTTAATCTTCTTATATTCCTAAATAGATTTAAATCAATTTTTATAAAAATAACATTTAGTTATTTTTATAAAGTTAATAGGGAAATGCCATTATTTTCCTTTGGAAAATAATTGCTCCCTATCAATTTTTATTTAACAAAACCAAAGGTTTTATTAAATAAGTTTTAATTGGGAGAGATAGAGTTTTCTTACTCTATCGCCCAATCAATTTTTATAATTTAATTACTAGATTGTTCTCTAGCTAATTTAATAGCTTCCTTCATTTTATTTTTCTTAAATAATTCAAGTATTGTTGCTTCATCTTCTATACTTTTATTATTATTTACTATATGATATGCTAATACAGGTGGTATTTGTATAGTTAATAATCTATTTAATCTATCTTTTTGTTCTTTAGTAAAACCTAATATATTTAATATAAAATTTGGTGGAAAATCTTTATATTTTAATATTTCATCTATAGTATATTCTGTTTTACTAAATTCATATGCATAATAAGAATCTCCTATACCATTTTCAATTAAAATAATATATTTTTTTAATCTTTCTTTATCAAAAAAATTTTGTGTTTTATATTCAGCTAGATATGTTTTTAATACTGAAACTACTATTTTACCAGATTCAATTAAATTTAATAATGTAGTATATAATTTTATACCTATATTATCTAAAATTTCTTTTCTTTCATCTGCAGTTAATTCATCATTTGGATTTAAAAACCCACCTGTCATTTTATTTTTTAACATTAAATATTTTGTTTTATATTTTAAATATTTTTCTTTATAATCAATCATTATATTATTTTATAAATTAATATAATGATTAGTCAAAATACATTTATTATGATGATTATAATATATATAATTGTATT
>JACCDO010538378.1_pt1 | contig 19291 bp, 13 predicted proteins | sample 7446101 | NCBI WGS metagenome assembly JACCDO01 (sample SAMN15323440, study PRJNA562643) | freshwater metagenome | isolation source: river surface water | place: USA:Blue River Watershed | collected 2017-08-16 | reverse complement strand
CCGAGAAAGGCTACGATCCGGTGTTCGGCGCCCGGCCGCTCAAGCGCTTCCTGCAGCGGAACGTCGAGACGAAGCTCGCGCGGGCGCTGATCGCGGGGGAGGTGGCCGAGGATTCGGCGATCACGTTTACCGTGCGCGCGGGCGCGCTGGAAGCGGTGCCGGAGGTCGGCGTGCTGAGAAAATGAGCCCGAGGAAATGAGCGCGCGGAGCCGGCGCGCGGCGTAACCTTCTTGGGCCACGACGCAGCCGGCGGACACGTTGGAGGTTGCGGCGTGGGGAAGAGTGGCGAGAAGTGCCGGGGAGCGTTCCCCTCCTCATCCGGCATGACCCCTATCCCGTCACTTTTTCCGTCCCGGTGCCCGAAGACGCTGCCTTTCGGGCGGCTCTGTCTGCTCGTCGTCGCGCTCGTCTGGAGCGCGGTCGTGACCGTGGCGCGGGCGGCGGAGCGGCCGGCGCGGGAGGCGCGGCCGAATTTCCTGATCGTGATCGCGGACGATCTGAACTGGCGCGATCTCGGCGTGACGGGGAACCGCGAGGTGCAGACCCCGCGGATCGATGCCTTCGCGCGCGAGGGCCTGCACCTGCGCGGGATGTTCACGCCGTCACCCACGTGCTCGCCGGCGCGGCATGCGCTCTACACCGGGCTCTTCCCGGTGCGTTCCGGCGCGTATCCGAACCACACGATGGTCGATCCGACCACGCGCAGCGTGTTCACGCACCTCAACGCCCTCGGCTACCGCACGGCGCTGCTCGGCAAGCAGCACGTCCACCCGCCCCAATCGTTTCCCTTCGAGAACATCGGCGACGATGCGGATGACGCCGCGGCGCTGGCGCGATTCGTCGCCCGCGATCCCGCGCAGCCGTGGCTGGCCGTCGTGGCGTCGACCGATCCCCACACGCCGTGGACCCGCGGCCCCAAAGACCTCTATGACCCGGCGAAACTGACGCTCCCGCCGTGGCTGCACGACAATCGCGAGACGCGCGCGGCGCTCGCGGCCTACTACGCGGAAATCACGCAATTCGACCGGCAGGTGGGGGCGGTGCTCGATGTGCTCGAACGGACGGGCCAGGCGGGAAACACGCTCGTGTTGCTGCTGACGGAGCAGGGGGCGCAGATGCCGGGAGGCGGAAAGTGGACGCTCTTCGACAACGGCATCCGCGTGTCGGCATTTGCGCGCTGGCCGGGGAAGATCGCGCCCGGCACGGCAAGCGATGCGCTGATGCAGTATGTGGATGTGCCGCCGACCTTCCTCGCGGCGGCCGGCGTGGACCCGCGTGCGATCGATACGGGCTGCGCGGATCCGGGTGGAGGCGGCAACGGCTTCGACGGGCGCAGCTTTCTCGACGTGCTGCTCGGGCGGACGACCCGGCACCGGGATCACGTGTTTGCGCAGGACACCGCGGTGGGCGTGACGGGGAACCGGAATCCGTTTCCGAAGCGCGCGGTGCGCGACGACCGCTACAAGCTGATCCGCAACCTGGCGCCCGAGAACGAGTGGTGGATCCTGGGCATCCACGGCGGCGAGATCTTCAAGTCGTGGGTGCGCGACGCCGTGGGCAACCCCGCGCTGGCCGAGCGGGTCCGCGGGCTCTCGCACCGGCCGGCGGTGGAGCTTTACGATCTGCGGGAAGATCCGCTGGAGACGCGGAATCTCGCGGGCGATCCGGCCTATGCGGCGATCGGGCGGCGCCTCGGCAGCGAACTCGATGCCTGGATGAAACAGCAGGGTGACCGCGGGCTTGCGACCGAGTTGGCGGCTCTGGCGCGGCAGCCGAAGAACGCGGAGTCGTCCGGCGCGGCGCCCGGGAAAAAGAAAGCGGCGAAGAAAGGCGGCTGAGCCGGTGCGCGCGAGCCCCGCGCGGCGAAGCCGGGCGGCCGGGGTGCGGGCGGGTGCTTGCCTCGGGGCGGACGGTGGGCTGGGTTGGCCGGCGTCGTCATGTTTCCGTTACCCCGGATGGTTCCCGTGCGGCAGAAGTTTCCCGAGCTGCCGCCGCTTGATGTTGTCGCGGAGCTCGCGCGCGAGCTGCGGCCGGTGCTGCGCGGGCTGCGGCCCGGCGCGCGGGTGGCGGTGGCGGTGGGCAGCCGGGGTATAGCCGGTCTGGATACGATCGTGCGCACGACGATCGGGCTGCTGCGGGAGGCGGGGGCGGCGCCCTTCATCCTCCCGGCAATGGGCAGCCACGGCGGGGCGACGCCGGAGGGCCAGACGGAGGTGCTGGCCACGTATGGCATCACGGAGGCGGCGATGGGCGCGCCGGTGCGGGCGTCGCTCGAGGTGCGGCAGATCGGCGTGCTGGCGGAAGGCGTGCCGGTGTTCTGCAGCGTGGAGGCGATGGCGGCGGACGGGGTGGTGGTGATCAACCGGGTGAAGCCGCACACGGATTTCTTTTCCGACACGCTGGGCAGCGGGCTGCTGAAGATGTGCGTGGTGGGACTGGGCAAGCAGATCGGCGCGGCGACGATGCACGGCGCGGCGCAGCGTTACGGCTACGAGCCGATGATCCGCGGAATCGCGCGCGTGATCGAGCGGGAGGCGCCGATCCTCTGCGGCGTGGCGATTCTCGAGGACCAGCGGCACCGGACGGCGCGGGTGGCGGTGGTGCCGCGGGGCGAGTTCGAGCCGGGCGAGGCGCGGCTGTATGGGGAGGCGCGGCGGCTGCTGCCGCTGCTGCCGTTCGAGGAGATCGATGTGCTGATCGTCGACCGGCTCGGGAAAAACATCAGCGGCGCCGGCATGGACCCCAATGTGATCGGGCGCACGGTGCACGGCTACACGAGCGAACTCGGGCGGATGGGGCGGCGGGCGCCGTTCATCCGGCGGATTTTTCTGCGCGAGCTCACGCCCGAGTCGGAGGGCAACGCGATCGGGCTCGGCATGGCGGACGTGACGACGACGCGGCTGGTGGCGGCGATCAACCAGCGGAAGATGTCGATCAACGCCCTCACCTCGCTCACGCCGCAGAGCGCGAAGATCCCGATCCATTTCGACACCGACCGGGAGGCGATCGGGCGCACGATCGCGTCGGTGGCGTTGTCCGATCCGGCCGCCGTGCGCGCGGTGCGCATCGCGAGCACGCTGGAGGTGGAGTGGCTGCAGGTGTCCGAGGCGATGCTGCCGGAGGTGCGGGCGCGCGGGGATCTGGCGGTCGAAGGCGAGCCGGCGCCGATGGCGTTCGGCGCGGATGGAAATCTGGTGGAGTTTCCTGCCGCGGCCCGGCAGAGGAACCACCACGGATGAAGTCGAACCGAGACGAACGCAGGCGGGGAAAGCAGGACGTGGGGCCGGGCGCCGCCGCGGCGGTGACGGCCGTGACGGCCGGACAGCTGTGCGTGGCGTGCGGGATGTGCTGCGACGGCACGCTCTTCGACCTCGTGAAACTCGAGGGGGACGACGATGCCCGGAAGCTGAAGGCGCTCGGATTGCCGGTGAAGGCCTCGCGGGGCCGGGTGCCGATCGAGCGGTTTCCGCAGCCGTGTGCCGCGCTCGGGCCGGATCGGCGGTGCCGGGTCTATGCGGACCGGCCGTGGCAATGCCGGGTGTTCGAATGCGGCGTGCTGAAGGATCTGAAGGCGGGACGCATCGGTGCGGCCGCGGCGCTGCGCCAGGTGACGCGGGCGCGGCGGCGGGCGGAGCGGGTGCGGCAGCTCCTGCGCGCGCTGGGCGATCACGACGAGCATCGCGGGCTGGGGGAGCGATTTCACCGGACGTCCGAGCGCATGGAGGCCGGAGGAGCCGACGCGGCCGCGAGGGCGATCTTCGCGGACCTCAGCCTCCTTGTGCACCGGTTCAAGCTCGAGGCGCACGACCGGTTCTACACCACCACGCCGCCGCAGACGTGAGCGGTTGAGGGCGGAACGGGTCGGGCGCGAACTGCGGCGTTGAGGTCGGCGGGTTGTTGGGTTTCGTGGGCGGCACCTCATGCCGTCCGAACCCATCCGCTACTTCGACCGCTACGCGCGCACCGTGAAAACGGAGCAGGTGTTTGGGGAGAAATGGCTGCGCTATGCCTACGAAAATCCGAGCGGGCGCTTCTTCGTGTGGCTGCTCGCGCGGCGGGCGATCTTCTCGCAGTGGTATGGACGGAAGATGAACAAGCGGTCGAGCGCGCTGCGCGTGCTGCCCTTCATCGCGAAATACGGGCTCGATGTGGACGAGTTCGCGAAGTCGCCCTTCGACTACAAGACCTTCAACGAATTCTTCTACCGGGCGCTCAAGCCCGAGGCGCGGCCGATCGCGCCCGGCGAGAACGTGGCGGTGTTTCCGGCCGACGGGCGGCACCTCGTGTTTCCCGACCTCCAGGCGGCGGCGGGATTTTATGTGAAGGGCTCGACGTTCTCGTTTGCCGAGTTGCTGGGCGACGCGGCGGCGGCGGAACGCTTCGCGGGCGGCGGCCTGGTGATCTCGCGGCTGTGTCCCGTGGATTACCACCGGTTCCATTTCCCGGTCGGCGGCACGGTCGGCGAGCCCCGACTGATCAACGGCTGGCTCTACTCGGTGAGTCCGATCGCGCTGCGCCGCCGGCTGCACTACCTGATCGAGAACAAACGCGAGGTGACGTTCGTGGAGTCGCCGCAGTTCGGGACGGTGGGCGTGATCGAAGTCGGCGCGACGAACGTCGGCAGCATCCAGCAGAGTTTCGTGCCGGGCCGCACGATGGCGAAAGGCGAGGAGAAGGGGCTGTTTGCCTTCGGGGGCTCGTGCGTGATCACGATCTTCCAGCGCGGGCGGATCGTCTTCGATGCGGATGTCGTCGCGCAAAGCGCGAACCACGTCGAAACCTACGCCCGCATGGGTGACCGGCTCGGCGTGGCGCCGTGAGCGGGGCGACGCGGGTGGCCGGCGATTTTCCCTATGCACAGCACGGTCACGATCGGTCGCCCGGGTTTCGGAATGCGTCTGCGGTGGGTCGCGTGGGTCGCGGCCGCGGTGGCGCTCGCGGGCGGAGGTGCGAGGCACGTGAGCGCGGCGGAGTTCCGCTTTGCGGGTGCGACCATTGAGGATCTGCAGCGGCGGCAGGCGGCGGGCGAGGTCTCGGCGCGGGAGCTCACGGCGGCGTATCTCGAGCGCATCGCGGCGATCGACCGCGCGGGGCCGAAACTGAATGCGGTGATCGAGCTCAACCCGGACGCGTTGGAGATCGCGGCGCAGCTCGATGCGGAGCGGAAGGCGGGCCGGGTGCGTGGCCCGCTGCACGGGATCCCGATCCTCATCAAGGACAACATCGCGACGGCGGACCGCATGGAGACAACGGCGGGTTCGCTGGCGCTCGTGGGGCGGAGGCCGGCGCACGATGCGCACGTGGTGGCGCGGCTGCGCGCGGCGGGCGCGGTGCTGCTGGGGAAAACGAATCTGAGCGAGTGGGCGAATTTCCGCGGGGAGCGCTCGGTCAGCGGGTGGAGCGGACGCGGCGGGCAGACGTTGAATCCGCATGTGCTCGACCGTTCGCCGAGCGGGTCGAGCTCGGGCTCGGCAGCGGCGGTCGCGGCGGATCTCTGCGTGGCGGCGATCGGCGCGGAGACGAACGGGTCGATCGTGTCACCGGCGTCGGCGTGCGGAATCGTGGGCCTGAAGCCGACGGTCGGGCGCGTGAGCCGGACGGGCATCATTCCGATCGCGGAGAGTTTCGACACGGCGGGGCCGATGACGCGCACGGTGCGCGATGCGGCGCTGGTGCTCGCGGCGATCGCGGGCGTGGACGAGGCGGATGCGGCGACGCGCGCGGGAGCGGAGCGGGCGTGGGCCGTGGGCGGCCCGGCGCTCCGGGCGGACGCGCTGCGCGGGGCGCGCATCGGAGTGCTGGCGCCGGCGGGTTACTGGCCGTCGGTCGACGGTGTGTTCCGGCAGGCGGTGGCGGTGCTGCGCGCGGCCGGGGCGGAGGTGATCGAGGTGGAGGCGCTGCCGCGGCTGCCGGTAAGCGCGATGCTCGAAGTTTTCCGCTACGAGATGAAACACGGCGTGAACGCGTATCTCGCCGCGCTGCCGGGCGGCGAAGGCGCGGTGCGGACGCTCGCCGAGGTGATCGCGTTCAACGAACGCCACTGGGCGCGCGAGCTGCCGCTCTTCGGCCAGCAGCATCTGGTGGCGATGCAGGCCAAGGGGCCGTTGACGGAGCCGGCTTATCTGCAGGCGCGCGAGGAATGCCGGCGGGCGAGCCGCGCCGAGGGCCTCGATGCGGTGCTGGCGAAACACCGGCTCTTGGCGCTCGTCGCGGTGACGCGTTCGGTCGCGGAGCTGATTGCGGCCAACGAAGTGGGGGAGACCTTTTTCGACGGGAAGCGGCCGGGCGGCGGCAGTTCGACGCCGGCGGCGATGGCGGGCTATCCGAGTATCACGGTGCCGGCCGGGGCGATCGAAGGGTTGCCGGTCGGAATCTCGTTTTTCGGCGCGGCGTGGAGCGAGGCGGAGTTGCTCGCGCTCGCGGCGGATTTCGAAGCGCGGGCGGGCGCGCGGCGGGTGCCGGAGTTCCGGCCGACGCTGGGGAAACGCTGACGACGACGCGGCGAGCGCCGGGCCTGCGCCCGCGCGGTTACGGAAACGCCGGCTGGGCGGACTTGAGGTCGGGGCGGACCTTGCCGTCGAGGGCGATGATCGGGGCGGGTTTTTCGACGCGGCCGAGCGGGCGGACGCCGGGGCCCTGACCGGAGGTGCCGAGATCGGCGTCCATCGCCTGAGCGAGGGCGCGCAGGCGGGCGACGGCGTCGGGGTTGGCGGCGGCGATGTTTTCCTTTTCGGCGAGATCGCGTTCGAGGTGGTAGAGTTCGCCGCTCGCGAGGTGGAGTTTCCACGGGCCGGAGCGGATGGCTTCGAGATTGAGGCCGCGGAAGTAGTGGAAGTTTTCGCGGACCGAGGCGGCGGCGGTGGTGGCGGGCGCGAGGAACAGGCCGGAAAGGTCGACGCCGTCGAGCCGTGCGGCGGGGAGCTTGGCGCCGCCGAGTTTCGCGAAGGTGGGCAGCCAGTCCATGTGGGCGGTGATGGCGTCGGTGCTGGTGCCCGCGGGGATGCGGCCGGGCCACCAGGCGAGGGTGCAGACGCGGAGGCCGCCCTCGTAAACCTGCCCCTTGCTGCCGCGGAGCGGGCGGTTGTTGGAGCCGTGGGTGAGCGAGCCGCCGTTGTCGGAGGTGAAGATCACGAGCGTGTTGGCCGCGAGGTTGAGTTCGCGCAGCGTGTCGAGCACGCGGCCGACGCTGGCGTCGACCTCCTCGGTCCAGTCGCCGAGGGCCTGGTTGGGCGATTTGCCGGCGAATTCGGGTTTCGGATACAGCGGGAAATGCACGGCCGAGTGCGGCAGATAGAGGAAGAACGGCCGGCTGCGGTGGCGGTGGATGAAATCGATGGCCCTGGCGGTATAGCGGTCGGTGAGCGTGATCTGCTCCGCCTGCCGCACGCGCTCGAGCACGGTCTCGTTTTCCAGGAGCGGGAGCGGCGGCTGGTTCTGGCGGATGCCGGATTCGTCGACCGGGATGACCTTGGCCTTGGCGGCTTTGGCGGCGATGACGGCCGGGTCGGGCATCTTGTCGGTGGGGTTGTGCTTCGTGCCGTCGAGGATCGGCCCCATGTCGTTGGAGTAGGGGAGGCCGTAGTAGTAATCGAAGCCCTGGCGCGTGGGGAGAAACGGGGTCTGGTCGCCGAGGTGCCATTTGCCGATGCAGCCGGTGGCGTAGCCGGCGTCCTTGAGGACCTCGGCGACGGTGCGCTCGGCGGGGTTGAGGCCGACGGCGCCGGCGGGAAACAGGACGTGCGGGATCGGGAGCACGCGCTTCGGGTAGCAGCCGGTGAGCATCGAGGCGCGGGACGGCGAGCAGACCGGCGCGGCGTAGTGGCTGGTGAGCTTGAGGCCCTCGCGGGCCATACGGTCGAGGGCGGGAGTGCGGTTGGTGCCGCCGAAGGGGCCGATGTCGGCGTAGCCGAGATCGTCGATGTTGATCAGGATGATGTTGGGCTGCCGGGCAGAGCCGGAGGCCGCGGCGAGGGCGACGGTCGGGACGACGAGCAAGGCGGCGAGCAGGCGGAGGAGCATGAGCGGCGGGGTGGGAGGAGTGGGCGTGGGCGCACGAAGGCGCGGTGAAGATCGCCGGCAGGTGAGACGAACGGGACGCGCCGGGCGAAACGAAAAACGCAGGCAACGGCTGGGCGCGGGGCGGGCGGGGCGGAAATTTCGGCGCTTGCGGCGTGCAGGGGAAGGCGGGACGTTTCCACTGCGTTTCGCAGCCCGCCCGGGTGATGGAATGGCAGACATGCGGGTCTTAGAAGCCCGTGCCGTAAGGCGTGCAGGTTCGAGTCCTGTCCCGGGCACCATGCGCGAAGCGAACCCCACGCCCATGCGAACGCTCGTCGTCCTCCTTGCTGCTTTGGCCGCGTGCGTCGCGGCTCCCGCGGGCGCTGCGCCCGTGGCCGTCGGCGCGGCGCGCGTCGATATCACGCCCGAGCTGCCGATCCGGCTCTCCGGCTACACGAACCGGCCGACGATGGCGGAGCGCGTCGAGCAGCGGATCCACGCGCGGGCGTTGGCGCTCGGGGGCGAGGCGGAGGGGGCGGCGCTCGTGATTGTCGCGGAGGTGCTGGCGGTGTCGGAGCGGCTCACGGAGGCGGTGGTCGCGGGCATCCGGGCGCGGCACGCGATTCCCCGGGAGCGCATCGCGGTCTGCGTGACGCATCAGCACACGGGGCCGGTGATCGCAGGGACGGCGCCGTTCATGTTTTCGCGCGATCTGCCGGCGGAGGAGCTGGAGCGGATCGACCGCTATGCGGCGGCGCTCGAGCGGAAACTGATCGAGGTCGGGCTCGCGGCGCTGGCGAATCGCCGGCCGGGGGAACTGGCCTGGGCGCAGGGTCGGGCGGAGTTTGCGGTCAACCGGCGGCGGATCGTCGACGGCAAGGCGGTGGGCTACACGGATCAGCCCGGCGGGCCCGTGGAGCATACGTTGCCGGTGCTGCGCGCGGCGGCGGGTGGCACGGTGCGGGCGCTGCTGGTCAATTATGCGTGCCACTGCACCACGCTGAAAGGCGGGGACAACTATGTGCACCCCGACTGGGCGGGCGATGCCGCGGCGCGGCTCGAGGCGGCGCACCCCGGCGCGGTCGCGCTGGTGGCGATCGGGTGCGGGGCGGATGCGGATCCGCAACCGCGCGGATTGCCCGCGGTGGCGAGGCACGGCCGGACGATCGCCGACGAAGTCGCGCGGCTCTGTGCGGGCCCGATGCGGCCGCTCGGGGCGGTGACGGCGGCGGGGCTTCGGTGGCTGGAGATTCCCTTCGATCGTGAGGTGACGCGGGCGGAACTGGAGGCGCGGTTGAGCCTGCCGGTGATGACTTCGTATCCCGCGCGGAAATTTCTGGCCGAGCTCGATGCGGGCCGGGCGCTGCCGACGGCGGTGCGGTATCCGGTGCAGGCGTGGCGCTTCGGCGGCGAGCTCGCGATGGTGTTTCTCGGCGGGGAGGTGGTGGCGGAGTATGCGTTGCGGCTGCGGCGCGAGCTCGGGGCGGACCGTGTGTGGGTGAACGCCTACGCGAATGCCGTGCCGTGCTACATTCCCTCGACGCGCGTGCTGGCGGAGGGCGGCTACGAGGCGGAGCGGGCGATGGATTTCTACGGATTGCCCACGCGGCTGGTCGGCGATGTGGAGGAGCGCATCATCGGGGCCGTGCACGCGCTGCTGCGCTGAACGGAGCGCCGCGCGCACGGGGCCGGCGCCACCGCGCGGGAAGGCGGGGCGCGGGAGAATTGTGAGTGAAATGTGAGTCGCATCGTGGCGGTTTGTTGGCGGCTCGGAATCAAGGCGTTGCGGGCAGGCATACTTGGTCCGGAGTGGGGTGGTTCGGGCCGGGTCGGTGTCAGGATTCAGCGGGTGCGCGGACGGCCGATGTAAGGGCGACGGTGTCCGGTGACGGACGCGTTTCCTCCCCCATGAACCTACGCAGTCATCTCGTTCTCGCTTTCGGTATGGTGGCCGCGGTGCCGCTGGTTGGCGGCGGGCTGGGCATTCTCGCGCAGCGCACGGTGCTCGCGCGCATGGAGACGGTGGTGCGGCAGCGGCAGGACGACGGGGCGCTCGCGACGACCGCGCGGCGGGCCGAGGTGGCATTCCGCACGCAGGTGCAGGAGTGGAAGAATCTGCTGCTGCGCGGCGCCGATCCCGCGCTGCGGCGCAAACACGAGGCGGCGATGCAGGCCGCCGGCGACGAGACGCAGGCGGCGTTGCAGGAACTCGCGACCCGCACCGCGGCGCTGGCTTTGCCGGTCGCGGAGATCGAGAGCCTGCGCGAAACGCATCGCGAGCTGGGCCGGAAGTATGCCGCGGCGGCGGCCGGGCTGAAGGACGGCTCGGCCGGCGCCGTGGCCGCGGTGGACCGCACGATCGCGGGGGTCGACCGCACGACCGGGGCGCAGCTGGCGGCACTCGTGGTCGCCATCGAGAAGGGCGCCACCGAGCGATTGCACGCCCGCGAGGAGAACGTGCGGCGCGAAGCGACGTGGCATTCGGTGCTGCTGGCGGCGGGCACGCTGCTGGGCGTGCTGCTGGCGGCGGTCTTCGGCTTCATCACCAGCAACGTCGTCGTGCGGCATCTGCGCACGGTGGTCGGGCGGATGGAGGCGCGGACGTCGGGGGTGGCGTCGGCTGCGGAGCAGGTGGCGGGTTCGAGCACGAATCTGGCCGGCTCGTGTTCCGACCAGGCGGCGAAGCTCGAGGAGAGCAGCGCGGCGATGGCACAGGTGCAGGCGACGGTGAAACAGAATGCAGACCGGGCCCGGGGCGTGGAGGCGGCGACGCGCGACAACCGCGCCGCGGTCGAACGCAGCGCCGCAGTGCTGCGCGAGATGACGACGGCGATGCGGGAGATCTCCGCGGCCAACCGGAAGATCGGCGAGATCGTGAAGTCGATCGACGAGATCGCGTTTCAGACGAACCTGCTCGCGCTCAACGCGGCGGTGGAGGCGGCGCGGGCGGGCGAGGCCGGCGCGGGTTTCTCGGTCGTGGCGCAGGAGGTGCGGCAGCTCGCCGGGCGCGCGGCCAGCGCGGCGCGCGACACGACGACGCGGATCGAGGATGCGGTGGCGCGGGCGGTCCACGGGGCGGACCTGTCCGAGCGGGTGGCGCAGGAGATCGCCGTGCTGGTGCAGAATGCGGAGCGGATGGACGGGCTGATCACGGAGATCGCCACGGCGTCGCGCGAGCAGGCCGATGCGGTGGACGGCGTGCTGCAGAACCTGACGAGCGTCGACAAGCTGACGCAGGAGAACGCGGGCATCAGCGAGGAGACCGCGGCGGCGGCCGCGACCCTGCAGCAGCAGGTGCAGGGTCTGGAAACCGAGTTGACGCAGGTGCTCGCGAAAGGCGACGTGGCCCGGGCGGCTGGCGGCGAGCTCGCGGCGGCGCCGGCGGGGGCGGCGAGTTGAGCGGATCGGGGTCGCGCCGCGGAGTGCGCGGCGGGCGCGCCCGGCGAGGCGTCAGAGGAGCGGCTTGAGCACCTGCCAGACGGTCTCGGCGATGAGCTTGTGGCCGGCGGGATTGGGGTGGATGCGGTCTTCGAGATTGTAGCGGAGCACCCCGCCCACGCCCTCGAGGAGAAACGGGATCAGGGTGGCGTCGTTCTGCTGCGCGAGCGCGGGAAACATCGTGCCGAACTCGCGGGCGAAGTCGGCGCCGAGCTGGGGCGGCATCTGCATGCCGGCAATGACGATCGTCGCCTTGGGATAGCGCGCGCGCACGCGGTCGACGATCTGCTGGAGATTGGTGCGCGACACCGCGGGGCTGATGCCGCGGAGTCCGTCGTTGGCGCCGAGGGCGAGCACGAAGAGATCGACGGGCTGGCGCAGGATCCAGTCGACGCGGCGGAGACCGCCGGAGGTGGTTTCGCCGCTGAGGCCGGCATTCACGACCTTCCATGCGAGGCCGGCGGTGCGGATCTTTTCCTGGATCAACGCGGGGAAGGCGTCGGCGCCGGGATTCGCCAGGCCGTAGCCGGCGGTGAGGCTGTCGCCGAAAAACACAACCGTGCGCGGGTTTGAGGCGTAGAGGGAGGAGCCCATGAGCGACACCCAGATCAGAAGCACTCCCAGGGACGGAAACCGCGCGCGGACTGAGGTCATGGACTCGATTTCGGGTGTTTCGTGTGTTTCGTGGGCGAACCCATGACTGATCAATCGATGCTGAAAGTCCAGCGGCTGACCAAATCGTATGCGACGGCGGCCGGTCCTTTGACGGTGCTGAAGGAAGTGAGCTTCGAGCTGGCGGCGGGGGCGACGCTGGCGATCGTCGGGCCGAGCGGCAGCGGGAAGACGACGCTGCTCGGGTTGTGCGCGGGACTCGACCGGCCGTCGACGGGCGAGGTGGTGCTCGCGGGGCGCTCGATCGGCGGGTTGAGCGAGGACGAGCGGGCGCTGGTCCGCAATGAGCACGTGGGCTTCGTGTTCCAGAACTTCCAGCTCGTGCCGACCCTGACGGCGGTGGAGAACGTGCTCGTGCCCGTGGAACTGCGCGGCGAGGGCGGCCCGGAGGCGGAGCGGGAGGCGGCGGCGTTGCTCGCCCGCGTGGGCCTCGGGCAGCGGACGGATCATTATCCGGTGCAGCTTTCCGGCGGCGAGCAGCAGCGCGTGGCGCTGGCGCGGGCGTTCATGAACCGGCCGAAGATCCTCTTCTGCGACGAACCGACGGGAAACCTCGACGGCGATACGGCGCACGCGATGGTCGACCTGATCTTCGGGCTGAACCAGGAGCGCGGCACCACGCTGGTGCTCGTGACGCACGACCTGGAACTCGCGCGCAAATGCCAGCGCATGATCCGGCTGAAGAGCGGAGCGGTGATCGAGGACACGCAGGGCGCGGTGCCGGCCCCGGCGCTCGCGGGGCGCTGAAACCGTTGTCCCTTCCCATGGCTTCCTCCGCCCGGCTCGGCTTCATTCTGAAACTCGCGTGGCGCGACTCGCGGGCCTCGCGGCGGCGCCTCGTGCTGTTTTCCTGTTCCGTTGTCCTCGGGATCGCGGCGCTGGTGGCGATCGGATCGCTCGGCGCGAATCTCGCGCGCGGCATCGACGAGCAGGCGCGCGGGCTGCTCGGCGCGGACCTGATCATCACGGGCCGGAACGAACCGAGCCCGGCGGTCCGCGACCACGCGGCGGCGCTCGGCGGCGAGGTCGCGAGCGAAGTGAGTTTCACGTCGATGATGACGTTTCCCACCGCGGAGAATCTGACGCGGCTGGTCAATGTGCGCGCGCTGGAGGGCGGCTTTCCGTTCTACGGCGATTTCGAAACCGCGCCGGCGGATGCCGCGGCGAAGCTGCGTGCGGGCGGCGACGTGGTGATCCTCGAGGAGACGCTGCTGCGGCAGTATCAGGCGAAGGTCGGCGACACGGTGCGGCTCGGGGCGACGACGTTCACGATCGTGGGGGCGTTGCAGAAACTGCCGGGCGAGTCGTCGGCGATCAGCGCGACGGTGGCGCCGCGGGCGATGATCCCGCGGTCGCGGCTGGAAGCGACGGGGCTGGCCGACCGCAACGTGCTCGTCCGGCACCGGCTGATGCTGAAGCTGCCCGAAGGCACGGATGCGCTCGCGGTGGAGACGACGATGCGGCGGGAGTTTCGCGCCGAAGGTCTGGGTTACGACACGGTGGCGGAGCGGAAGCGCGATCTCGGACGCGTGCTGGAAAACATCGAGGGCTTCCTGAGCCTGGTGGGTTTCGTGGCGCTTTTCCTCGGCGGCATTGGTGTGGCGAGCGCGATCCACGTCTACGTGCGGCAGAAGATTTCGACGGTCGCGGTGCTGCGCTGTCTCGGCGCGACGGCGTGGCAGAGCTTCGCGGTGTATCTGGTGCAGGGCTTCGCGCTGGGCTTGTTCGGGGCCGTGGTCGGCGCCGCGCTCGGGCTCGGCGTGCAGTCGGCGCTGCCGCACCTGCTGAAGGACGTGCTGCCGTTCGAGGTGCAGTTCACGATCGCGTGGGCCGCGGTGGCGCGGGGCATGGGCGCGGGGCTCGTGATCTGCCTGCTGTTCACGCTGCTGCCGCTGCTGGCGGTGCGCAACGTGTCGCCGCTCGTGGCGCTGCGCTCGGCCTTCGTCGAGCGCGTGGGCGGACCGGATCCGTGGCGGATCGCGATCGGCGCGCTGATCGTCGCGGCGGTGGTGACGTTCTCGGTGTGGCAGACCACGCGGCTGCGCGACGGACTCGGATTCGCGGGCATGCTGATCGGCGGTTTTCTGGTGCTCGCGGGTCTGGCCAAGGCGGTCGCGTGGGCGGCGCAGCGGTGGTTTCCGCGGCGGCTGCCGTATGTGGTGCGGCAGGGCGTCGCGAATCTGCACCGGCCCAACAACCGCACGGTGCTGCTGCTGGTGTCGCTCGGGCTCGGGACCTTCCTGATGCTCACGCTGTTTCTCACGCGGACGACGCTGTTGAAAGAGATCGAGATCTCCGGCGGCAGCGGGCGGCCCAACCTGTTGTTCTTCGACATCCAGGACGACCAGGTCGACGGCGTGCGCGAGACCGCGGCGGCGCAGGGCGCGCCGGTGCTGGTGCACGCGCCGATCGTGACGATGAAGATCGCCGCGGTGAAGGGCCGGCGCGTGGAGGAAATGCTCGGCCGCGACCGCCGCGGACCGGAGGCAACGCCGCCCGAGGGCGAACGCCGGGAGCGGGGCGGGGACGTGGAGCGCGGCCGCGGCGACGGGAAACAAGCGGAGGGCGGGGGCCGGATCCCGAGCTGGACGCTGCGGCGCGAGTATCGGTCGACGTTTCGCGGCGCGCTGACGAGCTCGGAGAAACTGGTGAGCGGGAACTTCGAAGGCCGCGCGGCCGGCGGCGAGGGCACGGTGATCCCGATCTCGCTCGAGGAGGGCCTTTTCAAACAGATGGGGCTGAAGCTCGGCGACGAGATCGACTGGGATGTGCAGGGCGTGACGATGAAGTCGCGCGTGACGAGCGTGCGGGCGGTGGAATGGCGGCGGCTGGAGCCGAATTTCTTCGTCGTATTTCCCGACGGCGTGCTGGAGCCGGCGCCGAAATTCCATGTCGCCGCGGTGCGTGCGACGGATGCGGATCACTCAGCGCGGGTGCAGCGTGCGGTGGTGCAGCGTTTCCCCAGTGTGACGGCGATCGACCTCGCGCTGGTGATGCAGACGGTCGACGGCGTGTTCACCAAGGTCGCGGCGGTGATCCAGTTCATGGCGCTCTTCACCGTGCTCACGGGCGTGATCGTGCTCGCAGGCGCGGTGCTGACGGGGCGTTTCCAGCGGATCCGGGAGACGGTGCTGCTGCGCACGCTCGGGGCCACGCAGCGGCAGTTGGTCACGATCCAGCTCGTGGAATACATGATCCTCGGTGCGTTGGCCGCGCTGGTGGGCTGCCTGCTCGCGGTGGCGGGCAACGCGCTGCTCGCGAAGTATGTCTTCCGCATCACGCCGAGCGTGCCGTGGCTGCTGCTGACGCTCGGGGGCGTCGCGGTGTGCGCGGTCACGGTGGTGACGGGCTTTCTGTCCGGCCGCGGAATCACGAATCACCCGCCGCTCGAGGTGCTGCGGCAGGAGACCTGAACGGGAGTGCGCGGTTGCCGCGAGGGGCGGCCCGCTCCACCGTGACGGCCGATGGCGGAATCACCCGTGCGACGACCCTCCCTGCGGCAGCTGGCGCGCGAGCTCGGGCTGTCGGCGACGACGGTCTCGTGGGCGCTGCGCGGCCGGGCCGGTGTATCGTCCGCATCCGCGGCGCGGATACGGACGCACGCGCGGCAACGCGGCTACTACCCGGATCCGGAGCTGAGCCGGCTCTCGCACCTGATGCGGGAGGGGCGGGATCCGGGCTTCCGGCCGACGCTGGCGTTCCTGAACGGCTACCCGCAGCGCGACCGCGCGGCGCGGGAGCCTTATTTCGCCGGTCTCTGGCAGGGGGCGAAGGCGGAGGCGGAGCGGCTGGGTTTCCGGCTCGAGCACTACTGGCTCGCGGAGCCCGGGCTGACGCCGCGGCGGCTGGCGGGCATCCTCGCTGCGCGGGGTATCCGGGGCGTGCTGCTGCCGCCGGTGCCCGAAGGCGTGCGGCTCGATGGTGCCGGGTGGGAAAGTTTTGCGGCCGTGGCGTTGACCGACGCGCCGGCGATGGCCGGACGGCCGCGGGTCGCGCCGGACAACGCGGGTGCAGTGCGGACCGCGCTCGCGGAGTTGACGCGGCTGGGCTACCGCCGGCCCGGCCTCGTGCTGACGCCCGACCTCGATCACCGCACGCAGGGCGAGCACTCGGGTGCATTCCTACGCGCGATACATCCGCGGGGCGGGGGCGCGGAGTTGCTGCGGGTGGAAGAGCCTGACGTGCACCGGCTGGCCTCGTGGTGGGCGGCCGCGGGGCCGGACGTGGTGATCTTTCCTCATCCGTCGCCGTTCGCCGCGCGGTGGCGGGAGGTCGCAGTGACGGTTGAACGGCCGCCGGCGTTCGTGTCGCTCGCGTGGTCGGCGCGTTTCCCCGAGTTTGCGGGCATCGACAAACGCACCGACGCCATCGGCCGGCACGGCGTGGGCCTGCTGGTCGCGGCGCTGACGCAGGGCGTGAGCGGTCCGCAGGCCGATCCGCCGACGATGCGGGTGCCGGTGCGCTGGGAGCCGGGCGCCTCGTGTCCGCCGGCGGCGCGACGGACCCGGCCGCTGGCCGCCTTGCTCAGAACGATGCGCGCACCGTGAACTTGAAGTTCCGCGGTGGACCGAAGGAGTTCTGCGAGCGGATGTAGTATTCGTCGAAGGCGTTCTCGACCCGCACGGAGTAATCGAGCTCGTAGCGGCCGACCTTGTGGCGGTAGCCGGCGAGGAGATCGACGGTGGTGTAGGAGGGCAGGTTGAAGAACAGGGTGCGGCCATCCACCTGGGCCGACCGGCGACCGGAGTAGATCGCGCCGGCGCCGAGGTAGGCGCCCCGCAGCGGGCCGGCGCCGAAATTGTAGCGGCCCCAGGTGTTGAAGCGGTGGCGCGGCGTATTGGCGAGCGGTGTGCCGACGACCGAGGGCCAGTCCTGGGCGGAGGTGTTGCGCTCGCCGGGATTCGCCGCGACCTCGGATTCGGTGTAGGCGTAGCCCGCGGTGATCTGCCAGGTGCGGGAGAGCACGAAGAGCAGGTCGAGTTCCGCGCCCTCGCTGGCTTCGTCGCGATACACCGTCTGGCTGTTCGGGTTGTATTGGGCGGGGTTGGGCGGATCGAGCGGGATGGTGGCGAACTGGTTGAAGCGTTTCGTCTGAAAGAGTGCCACCATGCCGGAGAGCCGGCGCTCCCAGAGTTCGAACTTCAGGCCGAGCTCGCGGCCCTCGCCGAGCACGGGGTCGGCCCAGTCGTTGTCCTCGGGCTTGCGCTGGAACTGCTGGGAAAACGACTCGCTGTAGAGACCGTAGAGTGTGAGCGACGGGGTGAGGTGGAAGGTGGTGCCGTATTGCGGCGTCCACAGCGACTGCACGTCGGTGGTGCCGGTGCGCTGGTAGCGGGCGCCGGCGAGGAGCCGCCAGCGGTTGCCGAGGAGCGAGACCTGGTCCGACACGGAGAACGCGCGCGTCTCGCCCTTGCTGTCGCTGCCGAGGGTGAACTTCGACGGGCTCCAGGGCGGATCGTTGTAGACGACGGGCACGCCCGGCCGCAGCACGAGGTTCACCGGGGCGGCGAGGCGGTCGGCGACGGGCAGGCGCGCGGCATTGTAGCTGAACGTTGTCTGCCGGTTGATCGACTGGTCGGCGCTGAGGATGAGCTTGTTGTCGACCGCGCCGAAGCGGCGGCTCCAGTAGAGGTCGGCCTGCACGCTGTGGCCGCGGTTGTGCGTGCGGCCCATGATGCCGATGGTGCGGCCGTTCTGCACGAAGGCCTGGGCGGCGTTGATGTTGTTGGCCGCGAAGAAGCCGTTCTCGTTGCGGAACGCCGCGCTGCCGAAGCGGTAGTCGTCGTCGTGCCGGTCGGCACTGTAGTAGGAGAGGCGGCCCTGCAGGTGGGCCGAGAAACGGTGCGCGACCTCGAGCATGCCTACCTGGGCGTCGCCGTCGGACCGCGAGGCGGGGCCGTTGAAGTTGAACGAGCGCGGGACATCGACGAACCGGTAGGTGAAGAAGCGGCCGGCCGGATAGGAGTCGCCGAGGCGGCGTTCGACGTAGCTCGAAGTGGCGCGATCCCAGTAGCGGACGCGGGCGTCGGGGTGGGGCGAGGTCGCGGCCGGATCGGAGAAGCGCGGCATGAGTCCGGGCAGGCGGCGCTTCGCCCGCACGTGCTCGTAGTCGAGCACGACGGTGGTGGCGGGCGTCGGACGCCAAAGCACGGCGCCGGAGAGCAGCAGGGAGTCGTCGCGGCCGAAATCGACCCACGTGCCGCCTTCGCGGTGCGAGACGTTGACGCGCGCCAGCAGCGTCTTCGTGCGGTTGAGCGGCTGGTTCCAGTCAAGGTCGGCGCGGAGGAAATCCCACGACCCGGCGGACACGGCGACGGTGGTGCGCGGCTGCGGGCGGGGCCGTTTGGTGATCGTGTTGATGATGCCGCCCGGATCGGCCTCGCCGTAGAGCACCGAGGCGGGACCGCGGATGAATTCGATGCGGTCGACGTTGGCGGTCTGCACGTAGGGATGATTGGTCCGCGAGCCGTTGCGGCGCGGGATCCAGACGCGGTAGCCGCGGACCTGGAAGGAGCCGTTGCGCTCGTCCTCGAAGTTCACGCCGGAGGTGAACTGGAGCGCGTCCATCAGAGTGTTGGACTTGAGGTCGAGCAGCAGTTCCTCGGTGAGCACGCTGATGTTGAGCGGCGTGTCACGGATCGCCTCGCGGATGCGGGACGCGGAGACGACGTTGGAGGCGGTGTAGCCGGTTTCCGTGCCGGAGGAGACCTCGAATGCGGAGAGGGTCACGACTTCGCCGGGCTCGCGCACCAGGGTGGGGTTCGGTGCAGCGGCGGAGCGGACCTCCGACGGCAGGAGGGGAAGAAGCGCGGCAACAAGTGGCAGGGGATGGAAGCGAAGCATGGTGCAAGTCCGTCCGCGCGGGAGCGCTGCGGAGCGGGACGTGCATCGGTGTCGCTCCGTTCGGGTTTCTCCAGTGGGCTGGAGACTTTACTGTCAAGGTGGGCGCACCATCCGGCTCCGGTGCCATCTGCAGACTTGTCACGCGGCGCGCGGGTCGCGTCACTCGCGGGCATGCCACGCGTTGTTTCCTTCAACTACACCCTGCGCGATCCTAACGGTCGCGTGCTCGACACCTCGGCCGGCGGCGATCCGATCACCTACCTCGAGGGGGCGGGGCAGATCATCGACGGCCTCGACGAAGGGCTGCGCGCGGTGGCCGCGGGGCAGAAATCGCGGGTCT
>JACCDO010050522.1_pt1 | contig 19299 bp, 12 predicted proteins | sample 7446101 | NCBI WGS metagenome assembly JACCDO01 (sample SAMN15323440, study PRJNA562643) | freshwater metagenome | isolation source: river surface water | place: USA:Blue River Watershed | collected 2017-08-16 | reverse complement strand
ATATTTTATATACTTATAGTAATGAGAATAATATTGATATTAGAGAATGGACACAATTTAATAAATATATAAATGATATTCCTGTATCTTTTCATTGGAATAAATTATTAAAATTGCCTAAAGTTTGGGGGTTTCCAAAAACGGAATGGGGTGTTGCATTTATTGTATTATCAGATTACATGGATGCAGATAATAATTTTGATAATAAAAGAAACACAGTTATAACTACTTGTATCACAATACAAGATAAAAAATCAAATGTTACAGGTAAAACAATGTATGAATCCAATCAAGAAGAATTGATTGCAGAGGTATTTAGACAATTAAAAATCTCATTTCCAGAATTACCTAACTATGATAAAGCAATTATTCATCCAACAGTTAAGTATAAAGATAATAAATGGGTTGAAGATGATCAAGCATATGTAGAGACATACAAATCACAATTTATTCCTGCATCCAGTTCAGTATATGAAAATCATTATTTTGTTGGAACGCAAAATGGAAGAAGTTATTATCGTTTTACTAGTATGGAAAGTGCTGTTACAAATGCGATGTATTTGTTAAAGAAAATAAGACCAGATAAGTTACGTAAATTAACAATTAGAAAACCATTTGAGTTGATAATATTGTTGAGATTATTAATACTTTTAATTGTTTTTATTGTTGGATTTTATACAATCAAAATGATAAAAAATATTAATCAAAAAAAGGATTAAAAAATAATAAATAATAATTATAATAAAAATTATTATTTATTGCACAAGTAGTAAAATGACACAAGACATAAGTGAAAATAAAGAATATAAAGAGTTTAGAAAAAGAAGTAACACTATGCCTATATCTCCTATTGAAATTAAAAGGAAAAGATCCGATTCTTTTCATGTTGGAACAACACCAACAAATACTCCTTATTCTCCATTATTCAAAGGGTTATCAAGTAGCAGTTTTTCTGATGATAAGATAAAGAATGAAAAGAATGGTGTAAAAGAAAATGAGGAATTTCATGTTGGATCTTTTATTTTAGGACGTAAATTTTCAAGTACAAAATTATTTGAGATGGATAGATTATGAAAATAAAAGTTATTAAATTACTTTTCCTTTATATAATAGGCATCATAAGAAATATTTTTTGCATACTTTTTCCAAATATCATCAGGAACATCTTTTTTACTTAGAGAATCACGAGACATTGATTTTTTAGAAACGACATAGTTTGTTGTTACAAGAGTTTCAACTTCTTTATTCTTCATATAGTCGATAACTTGTTGTTTCAATTTTTCCGACTGTTTTTCGTAAAAAGCAACTTTCTCTTTTGCTTTATACCATTCTTCTACCGCTTCTTTTATTTTACTGACACTATCTTCACTCATTTTTATTGAATTTTAAATAAATAATATCTTGTTTTTAATTAAAAACAAAATGAGTCGTAATGAAATTCTCATTAGTATAGCATCAAAGCATGGTTTTATGATTTCAACCAAAAATAAGTACAATCGTCATTTTCGTGAAGTTAATAGATTTACATCAATGTTACAAAAGGGTGTAAACTAAAATTTAATAAAATGATTAAAATATTTTATTAAATTTATTATTTGTAAGTTAAAAGAGTCACATACTTGTTGATACTTGATTGCATTTCTTGTAATAAGTTTACAAGATCTCCAGACAATTGACCTTCCTTCTCAACTTGATACAAGAAACTTCTAAAACGTTTTACTTCATTAAGAAATTTTTCTTCGGACTCAGGAACAATAATATTAAAACTTAATTCTCCACCACTAACAAATTTCTGTCCAGTAAAACCCATGTAAACTTCTGTAAAATTATCCATAAACAGTTGGAAATCCGTATAAAGTTGATCTGTAACCTTGTGAGTATTGTAAAATTGAGTGTTCCAATGATGGAATTTTACAAGGAGTAGGAAACGTTGAATGGAAGTAATAATGTTTACATTAAATGACATTTATATTTTATAAAATGAAATATATTTTTTTTTATTTTTTTATTCGGATTAAAAAATATAAAAGAGCAGTAAATATAATTGTAAATCCAATAAAATAATAAAGATTAAAACCAGATTTTTTTCTTATAATTGTTGCTGGAATATCTCCAATATCTTTGGCAAAAAATGTATCAAACTTTGGTAAATACTTAATATTAATATAAGTGAACGACTCTTTTATTTTTTGAATATTTTCTTTTGTAATTGTATCCTTAATAAAGAAAAACTTATTATCTGCCTTTATTTTCTCACGTTCTTTTGTTAATTGATCAGAAAGTTTATAATCACTGTAAAATTTATACAAGTACTCTGTAAAAAACATAAAATCAGGATATATTGCAATAATACTATCTTCGATACCAAGTTCTTTTATTCCTATTTTACAAAGAAAGTATCCTCCTACTCCCCATGAATAACCAATACAAGGATCAATAATCCAAAACTCCTCTTTGCTTTTTGTTTGAATCCATCCAACAATAACAACTGAACGAGCACCTATTTTTTTCTGTGATTTTACTTCTTTGTATTCAGTTAATCCATTGTAAGTATTAAAATCTTCAAAGACATTCATAGTTGCTACAACAGGACCGAATTTTGATATTTCCCATTTAATAGATTTAACATTAGGTGCAATGTTTGCAATGAAAGATGCACGAAAAAATCTAAAAATATTGTTGTCGTCGACACATTTGTAGTTTTTATTTTTCATTAAAAGTTTTTCACAATCTTGGTGTGGTGATTTTGTCAACTCTCCATTAAATTCAAAACAAGGATTATATGTTGTACCATAAGTGTACAAATAAGATGCTCCATAGTAAGTGCTTTTATCAAGAAAATTTTTTGAATCAGGGGAGTAATTATATGGTTTAGTGAGTTTATCTTCTGGACAAAAGGCGATATAATCATAAGATAAATTTGGTGCAACTTCACCTGCTGTAAGTATAGCAAAACGTGAAGATAATGCTCTTGCAACTGCACAATTCCAAGAACTTGTTTGTTGAAAGAATAAGTTGGTTAGATAATCATTCCAAACTACACGTCCATCAAGTTCATCAGGAATTTCCCTTGATGATTTATCAGAGTGATCTATCAATGGAAAAGTCAACCTTTCGATGTCATTGGGTTCTCTGTATATTGTGTTATGACAAATATCTTTTAACTCGAATACTCTATTGGATTCATCAATAATTGTTAAAGGTTTTGTAGAATTGTACATTGAAATTATTAAAATACATCAATATTTTAATAATTTTGATTAGTTTTATTTTTTTTTAAGACTTGGGGCAGGGAGAACATAACCAAGGCTGCTACTTAGTAACGCTATAAAGAAATCTCTATTATTATCACTTCCAGATACAATTTGATAAAGACTAACAGAGACACAAAGAGTTATCAATCCAAGTTGAGAAAAATATACAATGCAGTTTTTATCAAGTTTGCAACAAATCACATCCCAATCTTCCGATTGACATTCTTTGTCTTTTTGATCATTATGTTCATTCATTTGTGTGTTTGTTGAAGTATTGTGCGCTAATTGAGAAAGTCTAATAGAGTAAATTGGTGGTTCTTCTTCATTTATATCATCATGAATAAATATAATATGATCATCATTATCGTGATCATCTTTATTATCAATATCTTTATGATCTTTATCTTCTTTAGTATTTGTAGAGACGGCAGACACCTGTTGATTAAAGTTATTTATTACACTTTCTCTCTTTTCATTTTTCTGTTGTTTCTTATATCTGTAATGGCGATTTCTATGTGGTTGATTTGGTTGTTGAGTAGATTTTTTTTCTATCATTTGAATTTGTTTTTGCTTATCATTATTGTTCATGATTGTCTTGTACAGAAAAGATAAAATATTATTATTTTATAATCGTTCTCGAATTTCTCTTTCAGAAATATTGAAAAAGTAAATAATGGCAAGTAGTATGGCAAGTGCCATTAAATGTTTATAATATACATTATCATCATTTGGAATAAGTCTATAAGAAAGTTTCAATATCATGATTGCAACTAGCGATTTCAAAAAAGGATTATTATAAAAGAGTGTTATATGCTTGTCCAAATAAATTAACAATAAAAATACAAAAATATAAATTAATGCAACTGTAAATGAGTGACTCAAGAAAAAAAGAGGTTTAGCAATTTTATTACTTATAATCGGGGGAGGTTTATAGAATTTTTCATCAAGTTCATCAAACATTGTAGCATCAGGACCATACCAGTTTTTATCCTCTGGTCCCATAATACCTTCTGTATTGGGTTTATCAAGAGAACCGCCAATACGACCATTGTATACAGTCCAACCCATTGTATCAATATTAAAGTTCGGATTTGTTCTTGCAAATATCTCATTTACTTTAGGATTCCATCTTGGACCTCTTTCAAGATAATCATTAGCAATACCTCCAATACGAAATGCCATACCATCTTTATGATAAAGTCCATGTCCGTTTAACGCACTAAATACAACTATTCTACCATGTTCAAATTGTACTTGATCTTTTGAAACCCATCTCCCATCTTGATATCCATGAGCACTAAAATGAACTCTTGTAAGATTTTTATCCTTATCAAGTTCTACTGTATAATGCTCTAAATCACCAGGATGAGAACCTGCTTTTCCATGACGAAGTATATTATAGTCTCCGTTATATGGAAACACAATAATATAAGTTATATAGGTTTTCCCTTCCTTTTCTCTAACAATTGCATAGATAGGTTGATCTTGTAAAAGATAAGAATGATTAAAAAGAGACTTATCAATAGATAAAACTACATTTCCATTTCCAATAGGTTTAAAATCATGACTTTTTGCAAAATCGTAAAGTTCACGATTAGAAGGTGATGTGATTATCTGATTAGTTGTAAAATCTTTAAGAGTAGAGTTTTGTAAAATTATGTTTATATCAAGAGGTAAATATTTTTCCTCTTTATGAAAGTAGACGATAGGGGCATACTGCTCAATAAGTTGTTGATTTGATTGGTTAGTTTGAGTAGACATAAGTTGTTGTAAATAGATAAAGTTAAAAAAAAATATTATATTTTTTAATTTTCTAAATATCATGTTGAATAATAAACAAAATTAAATTTTTCTTTATTAACATATATCATAATCATGTCTAATTTTTTTAAAAGGCAGAATGTAAATCTTGATAACATATTTCAACTATACGCTTCAGCAAATGCTACACAAGCAGCAACTCTTGCATCAACAGCAACAAGATATACAAATAACAATATTGATATTGCTTCTCGATATGCAGGAAGAGATAATAGGACATCTAATTGGGTTTCACAACAAACATTTTATAGAATTTTTGGAAGCGATATCAGTAATAATTTTAATAGATTTGGAGCACAATTTATTATAACAATTGGTGGAAGTTATACATATGATAAAATTGCAAAAACTCCTACACTATCTTATAGTCCTACAAATGTAATTGTTCCAAATATTTCAACAAGAACGGATGCTGGAACTTACGCTTGCTCAACTGTAAATACAACATCTGCAGTAGCAGTTGGAACAAATATTCCATCAACATATGTTCCAGTAAGATCTGGATCAATGATAATAAATCCAAGACCAATCACCTTTACATTTGGAGGTTCTTCTGATTATACAGGTAGTGCTTTTAATGTTACAAATTTTATAACTGTAGGAGGAGGATTGCCAGCAGGTGTAGGTTATAGTGTTTCTCCATCTACTGTTGTAAATGCTGCAACTTATAGTAATACTTCTTTTACAATTTCTATTACAGGTGATTCTGCTTCAAATTATTCTATTTCAAAAAGTGGATCTTTTATAATAAATCAAAGAGTTGTTGATATAGTAATTGGAGGAGAAGCAGAATATACAGGTTATGGTTATAGTCCAAATTTTTCAACTGTGCCAAGTGGATACGAGTCTTTTATTAACATAAGTTCTGTCACAGATATTGGCGAATATAATTCTGGAAATTTCACAATATCAAGTAATAATCCAAATGTCGCAATAGGTAGTGTAAGTGGATCATACATTATTTATGCCAGACTTGTTGTCACAATAAATTTTCCAGGAATTGCAATGTATGTTGGACCGTCAACTTCTTATTTACCTAATGTAGTATCTGCAACAATTTTGACAACAGGTGCACCTGCTCCACCTGAAATTTTAGCAGGAATTTATTCAACAACTCCCAAAACATATCCTGGTGTTTATTCAGGTTATACTTTTAGTTGGACAGGTTTTACAACATTATATAGAGAATATGCATTTAATGGAAATCTTACCATTGTTAACTTCAGTGGTTCAACAGACTTAACACAGGATGTTAATGGAACAGGAACTCCTGGTAATACATTAAATCTTATAACACAACCTGTTACACCATTTTCTCTACCATCAGGAGTATCTTACTCTGCATCTGTTTCAGATCCTGGTCCTACATATCCTAAATATATATCAGGTTCAAGTGCATCATTTACAATTACAGGAGATAACCCCACATATTATGATATCACGAGAACTGGAACTATATCAGTGCTTTCGTCACCATTTTAAAAAATAGTATATATAAAAATTTTAAAATTTTATAATGTTTTACATTATAAAACATATGAGTCAGCAAACTAACAGTATAAGTGTTAGGAATCCATCAAGATATATCTATGTAGGTGGATCTTCAGGTGGAGGTGGAGGTGGTGGTACGCAATTTTGGGGAGCAAATGGTAATAATATTTATAATACAAATTCAGGGACAGTAGGAATTAATATCACAAACCCTGATACAACATATAATCTTGATGTTAGTGGTTCTGTTAAAATTAGAGGAAATTTAATAGTAGATGGTTCAACAACTATTATAGATACTAATGTTCTACAAGTTTTTGATCCTCTTATTCATTTAGGATTAAATAATCCTGCCGATTTGAAAGCAGGTGGTTACTATATTGAATATAGAGATGCAAGTAATAATTTAAGATATACTGGCATGGTTAGACCTCCTACATCAACCGGATATGTTTTATTAAATAATTCAGTAATAGAACCATCTGATGCATTTCCAACAAATGCAACTGATCCTACTGCTAATCTGAGTGTTCAGAAATTAGGTGTAAATAAAAACTTAAATTCATTATCATCTTTTTATGTTGACATATCAGGTATTACAAGAATATGGACAGATAGAGTTTTAATTGGTTCAAATGCTGGCAATACTGGTCAAGGTTCAAATACAATTGCAATTGGAAATAATGCTGGTAATAGCAATCAAGGATTAAATAGTATTGCAATAGGATGTAATGCCGCTTATTACATTCAGAATCCTAATGCACTTGCAATTGGTAGATCGGCAGGTGCAATAGCACAAGGACAGAACACTGTTGCTATTGGTTACATGGCAGGAGAAGCATCTCAAAATACTGGTGCATTATCAATAGGTTTTCAAGCAGGCAGAACATTTCAAGGTACAAACAGTATTGCTATTGGTATGAAAGCAGGCGAAGTCAATCAAGGTTGTAACGCAATTGCAATTGGAAATCAAGCAGCAAATAATAGTCAAAGTGCAAACTCAATCGCATTAAATGCATCTGGTAATAACTTATCAGCATTAAATCCTGGTTTTTATGTAGATCCGATTAGAACAGGTATAAGTTATAATAAAAGTTTATTTTATAATTCACTTACAAAAGAAATTATTTATGGAGATATTAGTGGTGGTGGCGGAGGAGGATCTTTGCCTACTGGACAATATTATGGTGAATATCTTTTATTTGATGGTTCAACTTGGTTTGTTGATGGTTCACAAAATATTGCACTTGGTTATCTTTCAGGACAAAATAATCAAGCACAAAGAGCAGTTGCAATTGGAATTCAGGCAGGAACATGTAATCAAAATGATAGTGCAATTGCTATTGGAGAATTGACAGGAACTTCTAATCAAGGAACTAATGCAATTGCTATTGGAGAGTCTGCCGGATTTGCCAGTCAAGGTATAAACGCAATTTCAATTGGTAATACTGCTGGTCAAAACAGACAACAAACACAGTCAATCGCTATAGGATTTCAAGCAGGTCAATCTGATCAATCTGGATATTCAATTGCTATTGGAACACAAGCAGGATTTACAAATCAAAATGCCTACTCTATTGCTATAGGAAATCAAGCAGGACTATGTAATCAATCAAGTAGTGCCATATCAATCGGTTTTCAATCAGGTTTTAGTTCGCAAAAATGTAATGCTATTTCCATAGGTAATCAATCAGGTTGGAGTAATCAAAATTCAGGTGCTATCGCACTTGGTGTTGGTGCTGGATTTTTTGATCAAAGTTCAAACAGTGTTGCTATTGGAACAAATGCAGGAAATATAAATCAAGGTAGAAATGCGGTTGCAATAGGTGCATTTTCAGGAACAAATAATCAAACAAGTGAAAGTATAATTATTAATGCAAATAACAATGCACTTAATACTGATACAAGTGGTTTATTTATTAATCCTATTAGACAAATAAGTAACAATAAAGCACTTTACTATAATACTTTAACAAAAGAAATTACATTTGCTGATATAAGTAATGGTGGAATTGTAACTCTACCTACTGCTTCTTTTAGTGGTGAATATCTCATATATAATGGAACCCAATGGGTTGTGGATGGTTCTCTTAATGTTGCTCTTGGTGCTAATGCAGGATCATCAAACCAGGATATAAGCGCTGTTGCCATAGGACCTTATGCAGGATCTTCAGGACAAAACTCAAGTGCAGTTGCTATCGGTTTCGGAGCAGGTCAGTGTAATCAAGGTTCCAACTCCATTGCAATTGGTAGTCTCGCTGGACAAAATAGTCAGTGTAATAATACTATTGCGTTGAATGCATCAGGTATTCCTCTAAACACAACAAATTCAAGTGCACTTTATATCAACCCTATAAGAAATGCTACTAACAATCAAGCACTTTATTATAATACTCTAACAAAAGAAATCACTTATAGTGATATAAGTAATGGCGGGGTAATAGGTCTCCCTCCTGCATCTTTCTATGGCGAGTATCTCATATATAATGGAACTCAGTGGGTTGTTGACGGTTCTCTTAACGTTGGTTTTGGACTCAATGCTGGTAGATTCAATCAGGATGTTAGCGCAGTTGCCATAGGTCCTTATGCAGGATCTTCGGGACAAAACTCAAGTGCGGTTGCTATCGGTTTCGGTGCAGGTCAATCAAATCAAGGTTCTAACTCCATAGCAATTGGTAGTCTCGCTGCTCAGAATAATCAATGCAATAACACCATTGTGTTGAATGCAACTGGTAGTTCTTTAAACACAACAAATTCAAGTGCGCTTTATATTGACCCTATAAGAAATGTTAGTAACAATCAAGCACTTTATTACAACACAACCACAAAAGAGATAACTTATTTTGATATAAGTAATGGTGGAATAGTTACTCTCCCTTCCGCTACTTTTAGTGGTGAGTACCTTGTATATAATGGAACTCAGTGGGTTGTAGACGGTTCTCTAAATGTTGGATTAGGTTTGAATGCTGGACAAACAAACCAAGATATAAGTGCTGTTGCAATCGGTCCTTATGCTGGATCTTCAGGACAGAATTCAAGTGCTATTGCAATCGGTTTCGGTGCAGGTCAGTGTAATCAAGGTTCCAACTCCATTGCAATAGGAAGTGTTGCAGGTGAAAATAATCAATCCAATAACACCATTGTATTAAACGCGTCAGGTAGTCCCTTAAATACAACAAATTCAAGTGCACTTTATATCAACCCTATAAGGAATGCTACTAATAATCAAGCACTTTATTATAATACTCTAACAAAGGAGATAACATATAGTGATATAAGTAATGGTGGAATTATAACTCTTCCTCCTGCTACTTTCTATGGAGAGTATCTTGTATATAATGGAACTCAGTGGGTTGTTGACGGTTCACTTAATATTGGAATAGGACTTAATGCAGGGAGAACAAATCAGGATATAAGTGCTATTGCCATAGGACCTTATGCTGGATCTTCAGGACAAAACTCAAGTGCAGTTGCCATCGGTTTTGGAGCAGGACAGTGTAATCAAGGTTCAAATTCTATAGCAATTGGTAGTCTCGCTGCTCAGAATAATCAATCAAATAATACAATCGTGTTGAATGCTGCTGGTAGTTCTTTAAACACCACAAATTCAAGTTCACTTTATATTAACCCTATAAGAAATGCAGCAAATAATCAAGTACTTTATTATAATACCAGTACAAAAGAAATCACTTATAGTGATGTAAGTAATGGTGGAATTATAACCCTTCCTCCAGCAACTTTCTACGGTGAGTATCTTATATATAATGGGACTCAGTGGGTTGTTGACGGTTCTCTTAATGTTGGAATAGGACTTAATGCAGGGAGAACAAATCAGGATATAAGTGCTGTTGCCATAGGACCTTATGCTGGATCTTCAGGACAGAGTTCAAGTGCGGTTGCTATAGGATTTGGAGCAGGTCAATCAAATCAAGGTTCTAACTCCATAGCAATTGGTAGTCTCGCTGCTCAGAATAATCAATCAAATAATACAATCGTGTTGAATGCCGCTGGTAGTGTGTTAAATACAACAGATGCAAGTGCACTTTATATTAATCCTATAAGAAATGCAGCAAATAATCAAACTCTCTATTATAATACCAGTACAAAAGAAATTACATACAGTGATACGCCAAGTTTATCTGACATGTTTACAGTAAATTTCAATACAGTAACTTCTACTATGGATTTGAGTATAAGTCCTGCAAGTCCTGCTTACTATTTTCCTTTTCCAACAAGTGGAGCAGGAGCAGCGGAACCATTAGATGTTTCAAGTCTTAATCTTTCGATGGATCCAAGTTCTGGTTCAACTGCGTTTAGTCCATTGCAATACATGTATTCTGTTCCTATGGATTGTCAACTTATTGGAGGAACTGGTTATATTATGGTTTGCAATAAAACCCCTGCTGGAACAGGTGATATATCTGCAACAATTAACATTATGAGGAAACCTGTTTCAAATAATTTTAGAAACTTTGATTTAACAAATACTGCAACATCGATTACTCAAACTGATATAAGTATTAATGGTGCATCAGACATAAGTGCAAGTCTCGTACGTAGATTTACATTAAACCAAGGAAGTTTAAATTTAAGTCAAGGAGATTTACTACTTTTAAGAGTTTCACTAAAGGATTTCAATGGCAATACATCATGTGTTGTGGATAACCCTACTCTTAATGGAACATTATATTTTAGACGAACAGGAACAGTTGATGCATCTGGAAATTTTTCAAGTTTATTGAATATTTTAAATTCAACATCTAGTAGCACATTTTATCCAACTTTTATCAACTCAACAGGTGTTACATCATCATTATTTATTAGTCAAACTAATCCTCTGTCATACGTTCCTTCCAGTTCTTTTATGGGTATTAATAAAGGAACACCTCAATATAATCTTGATATATCAGGTAATTTAGGATTAACAGGAGGATTATATGTTAGTGGCAATCAAGGTTCTCTTAATCAAATATTGACAAGTACAGGGTCAGGACTTCAATGGACAAATTTTTATGATTTATCTAGTTTTGGAACTGGTGTTCTTGTAAGTGATATTTCTGCTGCATCAACTTATTATCCTACATTTGTTGATTCTTCTGGATTTAAAAATCAAATGTTTATCAATAGTTTTGATACACTAGTTTATCAGAATCGCAATCTTGGTATTGGTTTGAAAAATCCACAAGGTGTTCTTGATGTATCAGGACAAGTGTTATTAAGAACACCATTAGTTAAGATAGGGGTTAATGCAGGGAGTAACTCTCAACAATTAAATGCAATTGCAATCGGTAATAATACAGGATTTCAAAATCAAGGTAATAGTGCAATTTCTATTGGAACATTTGCAGGATTTACAAATCAAGATGCTAGTTCAATCGCGATTGGTTCATACGCTGGTTTTTCAAATCAAGCAATTAATACAATCGCAATTGGTTTACAAGCAGGACAAATAAGGCAAGGTGCTCGCTCTATAGGTATTGGTGTATCAGCAGGAGGACAAGATCAAAGTGCAAATGCAATTTCTATTGGTAATAGTGCTGGATTTTGTAATCAGTTTTCTGGTTGTGTAGCAATTGGAACTTTAGCAGGGTTCAATACACAATATCCAAATGCTGTTGCCATAGGCACTGAAGCAGGTAGAGATAATCAAAGATCAGGTGCTATAGCAATTGGTATTAATTCTGGTTGTAATAATCAAGGTACAAATGCTATTGCAATTGGTATTAATGCTGGTTGTAATAATCAAGGTACAAATGCTATAGCAATTGGAATAGGTGCAGGACGTTTGAATCAGTTTTCAAGTAGTATAGCAATTGGAACGCTTGCAGGATCAACTAATCAAGGTACAAACGCAATATCTATTGGTTGTAACGCTGGATCTTTTACACAACAACAAAATGCAATTGCAATAGGTTCATTGGCAGGATCAACATTTCAAGGCACTAACGCAATCGCTATAGGAACATTCTCAGGACAGACATCTCAAAGTGAAAATGCGATTTCTATTGGTTTTAATGCTGGTGCATCAAATCAACAATCTGCTTCAATTGCTATAGGTATAAGTGCTGGACAATCATTTCAAACAAATGAATGTATAGCAATAGGATCTAATGCTGGAATTTGCAATCAAGGATCAAATAATGCTCCTGGTAATAATCCTGGTAGAGCGATTGCAATTGGAAGTTTAGCTGGTGCAACAAATCAGAGTTCTAATGGTATTGCAATCGGACAATTTGCAGGAGGACAAAATCAACTTATTGCTGCTATAGCTATTGGAAATGAAGCAGGAAAAACTGCTCAAGGACAAGGTGCTATAGCATTAGGTTGTAATGCTGGATTACAATCACAGGGAGGAGGTGCAATATCTATTGGTCCATCTGCTGGTATGACAAATCAAGTGGATTTTGCAATTTCTATAGGACAAACTGCGGGTCAGGGTTCGCAAAAGTCTGCAGCAATTGCAATAGGTTATGAAGCAGGATTTTCTAATCAAGGTACAAATGCAATTGCTATTGGAAATAATGCGGGAAGAACTGGACAAGGCACAAGTGCGATATCTATTGGTATTAATGCAGGAAGAACAAATCAACATGCAAATTCTATAATCATAAATGCATCTACAACAGACCTTAGTTCTTTTGATGTAAGTGCTCTTTATGTTGCTCCTATAAGACTTATAACACAAACTAATTTACTTGGTTATGATATTACCACACGAGAAGTAACATATTTTCCAACTACAGGTATTAGTAGTATTACTATTACTGATAGTAGTTCTTACACTCCGGCGAGAGCACTTCTTGTTAAAGACACTACCACAAATATTATTGCAAACTCTGCTGCAACACTTGATGCATCAGGTAACATAAATTGTTTTTCAACAAATAATTATTCTGACAAAAATTTGAAAACAAATATCCAACCACTTGAATCACAATTTAAAGAGAGTTTTATTAATAACCTTAATCCTGTACAATATACATTTAAAAATGAACAAGGAAAAACAAGATTCGGATTTATAGCACAAGAGGTAGAAGAAGTTATTCAAAAGCATGAAACAAAACTTGGTATTGTATCAGGAGACACAATTAAAGCAATTAATTACAATGAATTTGTTTCACCGATTGTTGCGACATTGCAAAATATCCTTAAAAGACTGGAGAAGATAGAAGAAAAATTAAATTTATAAAAAATTAATAAATAAGATCTTAAAAAATATTTTATCATTATCTTTATAATTATAAAATATCTAATTTATCATGAACTTTCAAACAAAAAATAACAGACTCAAATTACAAAACGGGTTTGATGTAAATGGAACAACAACCACTATTAAAGGTTTTATTGGAGGAGATATAACATCATCTACATTTATACTTGATGTATCAGGACAAACAAGAATAACAACTCCACTTGTTAAAATAGGAGTATTAGCAGGTGACTCTAATCAAGATATAAGTGCTATTGCTATTGGTTTTTGTTCTGGACAGATTAATCAAACATTAAATGCCATTGCTATTGGTACAAATGCTGGCAATTCAGGTCAGGGTACAAATAATATTGCTATTGGAAATACTGCAGGATTTTGTAATGCAGGAATCCCAAATGCTGTTCCTAAAAATGGTGTTGGTGTTCCTGGGTTTAATAATGTGGCAATAGGATCAGGTGCTGGTTATTATATTCAAGGCGCAACTGACTTGTCTGGATTGCCTGGTGGCAATTCTACAGCAATCGGAACCAATGCTGGTTACTCATATCAGAGTCCTTTTGCTATTGCAATTGGTAATTCTGCTGGTAACTCTGGACAAGCATCTGCAGCAATTGCAATTGGATGTAATGCTGGTGGATTTACACAAAAAATTAATGCAATATCTATTGGAACAAATGCTGGTATGACAAATCAAGGCACTGAATGTATTGCTATCGGTTCTAATGCTGGTGCATTTGGTCAACTTCAAGGAGGTATCGCAATCGGATCATCAGCAGGAGCAACAGGTCAACAAAATCAATCAATCGCTATAGGATGGTTTGCTGGTACATCTAATCAAGCATTTGAAGCAATAGCACTTGGTAATACTGCAGGGAACTCAAATCAAGGTGCTAATTCAATTGCTATTGGTAGATTTTCAGGATGCAATAATCAAGGAACAAACGCAATTGCTATAGGAAATAGTGCGGCAGTCACCGGTCAACGTACTAACGCTATTGCTATTGGACTAACAGCAGGTCAGTCTAATCAAGGAACAAGTTCAATAGCAATTGGTAATTTAGCAGGAGCATGCAATCAAAATTCTAATTCTGTTGCTATAGGAGATAATGCAGGAAGATCTAATCAAGGACAACTTGCAATAGCGATTGGAAATGCAGCAGGTCAATCTGGTCAAAAAGATTTTTCTGTCGCTATTGGAACAAATGTTGGAGTATGTAATCAAAACTCATCAGCAATTGCTATTGGAAATCAAGCAGGTTATTCAAATCAAGGTAGTCAATCTGTTGCCATAGGGTTATTTGCGGGATATACAAATCAAGACGCCAGTTCAGTTGCATTAGGTCCTTATGCTGGATATTCAAATCAAGGTAGAACTACCATAGCAATTGGTGGAAATGCTGGTTCAGATAATCAAAAAATTAATTCAATTGCCATTGGAAATCAAGCAGGTAGATTTGACCAATCTTCAAATTCTATTGCAATAGGAACAGAAGCAGGAGAATTTTTTCAATCAAGTAATGCAATAGCTTTAGGTTCCAATGCTGGAAATTCAGGTCAAGGTGTTTTTTCTATTGCAATCGGTCATCAAGCAGCACAAAGTGGTCAATCAACAAATGCAATTGCAATTGGTCAAACTGCAGGTTTCTCAAATCAACAAGGTTTTGCTATTGCTATTGGATTCAGAGCAGGTCAAAGAGATCAATCTCTAAACTCTATTGCTATTGGTTATCAAGCAGCATGGACAAATCAGTCATCGTCATCTATTGCTATAGGAGATAATGCAGGAGGTTGTAATCAAAAATCCAGTGCAATTGCAATCGGTTACTTAGCAGGTTTTAGAGATCAGAGTTTTAATTCAATTGCTATTGGAAATCAAGCAGGATTAAGTTTTCAACATTTTGATTCTGTTGCTATTGGCGCTTATGCTGCACAAAATACACAAGGTTGCAATTGTGTTGCAGTTGGAAGAGCAGCAGGATATCATAAACAAACAGATTTTAGTGTCGCAATTGGTTACGGTGCTGGTTATAGTTTTCAAACACAAAGTTGTATTGCAATAGGAACAGAAGCAGGTGCACTTACACAAGGTGCAACAGGCGTAGGATCATCTATTGCTATTGGGTCAGGTGCTGGACGCGAAAGACAAGGAGATAGATCTATTGCAATAGGAGCAAGTGCTGGACAAAGCATACAAGAGGCAAATACAATTGCAATAGGTTTACAAGCTGGTCTTAGTAATCAAAAACAAGGAGCAATTGCTATAGGAAGAAATGCTAGTTATAGTGGACAAGGAATTTATGGAATCGCAATAGGAGATTATCCTAACGGACAGTTTAGTCAAGGTGCAAATGCAATTGCAATAGGATCAAATGCGGGACAAGCAACTCAAAAATCTGGAGCAATTGCTATAGGAACTCATGCAGGATTTACGAATCAGGGTTTAAACGCAATTGCAATTGGAACAAATTCTGGAAGAACAAATCAACATGACAATTCTATAATAATTAATGCTTCTGGAAATGATATAAGTTCTTTTGCTACTAGTTCGTTATATATAAATCCTATTAGAAATTTTTCACAAGCAAATGTCCTTGGATGGAATACATCAACAGGAGAAGTTACATACTACACAGGCGGTGGCGGTGGTGTTACTGTGACAGATACATCGAACTATGGAGCAACAGCATTACCTTTTGTAGTAAGAAACACATTAACCACACTTTATGCAAACTCAGGAGGAACAATGGATGGATCAGGTAATGCAAACTTTAGAACTACAAATACCTACTCTGATAGGAATGTAAAAACAGAAATTGAACCGCTCTCCACAGAATACAAAGAAACTCTAATTAATAAACTCAATCCTGTACAGTTTCGATTCAGAGATGACCCCGGAAAAAAACATTTTGGATTAATTGCACAAGAAGTCGAAGAAGTATTTAATGAACGTGTTGGCGTAATCGGAAATGAAATAGGAGTTAAATCTCTTAATTATGTTGAACTTATATCTCCAATCTTATCTGTTTTACAAGATGTTTTGAAAAGATTAGAAAAATTAGAAGAAAAGATGAAATAAAAATATTTACCATGTATAACTAGGAGTATTGTAATTTGCATCACCTACTGGTCCGCCATAATATGAATTTGCCCAAACTGTAACTTGAGGAGGAGTTATTCCAGAAGAATCAAATACTCTAATTACTATCTGTCCATTTGAAAAATCATTTTGAGAACTTCCATTTACTGCAAAATAAGGACTGTATCCTCCTGTTGGGTCTTGACATGTGCACACAACATTTCCTGATATAACTCCTGATAAATAAATAACATATGTCCATTCCAGTGATCCACTTGAATATTGTGGTGTTTCTGCACTTGATAATACTAATGTTGCTGGAGTTATTGTAAATGTTCCACTATATGTACCTGCAGAATAACCACTAGGAAGAGTTATTGTAAAAGCAGATGGTCCATACGTTCCAACATTTATAGCACTCAATGCACTTATTGTTGGTGCTATACCTGCATTACTTGGAGATCTTGATGCGATTGTTGCCGTCCTTGCAGTGCCTGTGTAACTTGATGTCCCTCCTATTGTTACATCATATCTCGGATTAATTCTATTAAATCTACTGATTATATCTACTCCACCAACTCTATATCCAGTTGATGATATTGCAGTTACAGCATTACCTGCTCTATTGTCTCTTCCCATAAGGAGAGCATTTAAATCAGTACCTGCTTGTCTTATATTTGTTGCAGCTGCTGTTAATCCTGCTCCCTTAGGTGCAAAGTATGTGCTTAATGTATTAACACTATTAATTCTATAATTTGACATTGTTTATTTGCTAATATAAACAATGTGATAATAATTTTTCAAGTGATAAAAATAAAGTTTATTTAAATAAATTTTTATATTTATAAAACTTAATAATTATGAGTGGAAGTATAAATAATTCTTACAGTAGTTCTATTAGAAATCCAATTAAAACTATTTATGTAGGTGGTTCAACCACTTCTGAAGTAGAAAATAATTCATTTAATGTTTATGGAGTTAATGGAAAATTTCATTGGACTGTACATGGAAAACGCACTGATATAGAATGTAGAACCAGACAAGGATAAATATACTATTAATGCAAATGGTCCTTATACATGGTTATCAAAGAAATTTTAAAAACAATGTTAATAAAAATTGCTAATCTAATAAATTAATCTTATTCTTTTTAACTCTTCTCACCTCTTTTTAACAAATGGTTTAGACTATTAACTTTTATATAAAATTTTAACTATTTTATATAAAAAAAATATCTTTTTACAAATATAAATTATGAGTAGTTATAGTACTTCTATTAAAAAACCCATTAGAACAATTGTTGTAGGAGGAAATACTCCTACAAGTGGTGGAGGTGGCGGTACAAATTACTGGACCCTTAGTGGAAATAACATTTACAATAACAATACTGGTACCGTTGGCATCAATACTTCTAACCCTGACAATTCTTATAATCTTGATGTTTCAGGATCTGTAAAAATTCGCGGAGATTTACTTGTAGACGGATCATCCACAATTATAGAAACAAACATTCTTAAAGTAGAAGACCCACTCATTCAACTAGGTATAAATAATCCTGCTGATTTGAAAGCAGGTGGTTACTACATTGAATACAGTGATACAAGTAATAATACAAGATATACAGGCATGGTGAGACCGCCGAAAGGTTCTGGTTATGTATTATTAAATAATTCTATTGAACCATCTGATGTATATCCGGATATATCAACTCTTCCATCTTCTTTTCTTTCAACTGAAAGACTTGGTGTAAATAAACCTCTTTCAAGTTTATCAAATTTTTATGTTGACATATCAGGATTAACACGTATTTGGTCAGATAGAGTTTTAATCGGTAGTAATGCTGGTAATACTGGTCAAGAACAAAATTCTATCACTATTGGCAATAACGCTGGTAGTTTCGGACAAAAAAGAGAGTCAATCGCAATTGGGTTAACTGCAGGACAAACTAATCAAGGTATTGGTTCAATCGCAATTGGTAATGGTGCATCAGTTTGTAATCAAGGAAATCTTGCAGTTTCAATAGGTTTTGGTGCAGGAAATACAAATCAAGGGGGTAGTGCAGTTTCTTTAGGAAATGCTTCAGGAGAACGTAATCAAGAACAAAATTCAATCGCTATTGGAACTTCTGCTGGACGATATGATCAAAAAGAAAGTTCAATTGCTATTGGTTGCAATGCTGGATATTTTAACCAAAAAAGTTTTTCAATCGCTATTGGAATTAATGCTGGTTGTAATAATCAAGATATATCAGCAATTGCTATTGGTTTTAATGCTGGAAATTGCAATCAAGGTATTTCAACTATTGCAATGGGTTATCAAGCAGGTTTTAGAGATCAAAGTGATAACGCAATATCTATTGGAAATAATGCAGGAAAAACAGGTCAAGGGGCAAGGTCAATAGCTATTGGGATTGACACAGGTAGTAATTCACAAGGTTCTGAATCAGT
>JACCDO010282534.1_pt1 | contig 19301 bp, 20 predicted proteins | sample 7446101 | NCBI WGS metagenome assembly JACCDO01 (sample SAMN15323440, study PRJNA562643) | freshwater metagenome | isolation source: river surface water | place: USA:Blue River Watershed | collected 2017-08-16 | reverse complement strand
ATTACGACAAGTAGAAGAACCAATTAAATATAATTGATTATTTACATTTGAACCAGCACATGTTATAAATACATCATTTAAAGCATATGAATCACCACAAGTATTTGAAGGATTTTCAAATGATATACTTGAATAAGTATCTACATAACGATTATTTACATATTTTGTATCATTTACTAAATTACCATTTTTATAAAATGATAAGTTTTTCATATATTCCGAACGATTTACTAAAGTTAATGTATAATTATAATCAGAGTTTCCACTTTCTTGATATCTTGGATTTTGTGAATCTGTCATATTATTAACAATAAAGTTTTGAGTAATTTTTAATAAATCAGTTAAACGAGTTCCATTTGCTAAATTACCAATTAAAGTAATATTTGTTGGTGAATAATAATATTGGAATGAATTATCAAAAGATGGGCTATATTGATATATTGAATTATCTGTTTTATTTACTATATATAACTTTTCATTATTTGGTGAATATTGAATAGTACCAGCATTACTAATATTTGATTGATATAATGTTTCTGAAATTAAATGACAATAGGAACTTACAAATTTATATCTTTTAATTGTACTTGATGTTCCATCATATTGAGTAATATATATTACATCAAATGGATCAATATAAATATTGGTTAAATTATCTAATTCAGTTAAATTAAATGCATTTGGTGCACTTGAAATATTATAATAAGTACCATTGTATCGTAATTCAAGTTTTTCAACTTTTCTTTCACTTACATTTGGTAAATAAATATAATTTTGTGAATCCATTGCGATTGCTGGGTATGATGATGCTTCAGTACTTATAATTAATGCTTGTGTATAACCAGTAGTAATATTTATCATTATTAAAGTAGTATAATATTCTATTCCATCATAAATACCATTTGCTAAATAACAAATTCCATTACTACCAAATGTAAATTTACTTTCAGTACGACATTGTCCTAAAATATAACTACATGCACTTAATCCTGTTCCTGATACATCACGTGTAACAGGTGTTCCTAATAAATTATAACGATACACATTTAATCCTTCATAATCATGTAATACATACAAATAATTATCATAAACAGTACAATGTAAAGGTAACCCTAAAAGTGTGGTATAATTCGCACCATCTGTATCAACTAAATAAGAACCACCGCTATTATGAATCCATATACTATTATTTAAATAATTTGTTGTACTTACTGTAACATATTGTCCTGTTCCAAAACTATGAAAAAAAAGTATTCCACTTTCACTTCCATAAAAAGAATTTGATGGAAATGAACAAACACGTTTATCATAATATTGTTGATTCATATACACATCTACACTATGAAGGGTTGTTGATGATGTTGTAGTAATAGTATATGCTTCATTATTGACAACATTCGATTTATCTACACTCACACTAAATGACATTTTATTTTTATTCTATACTTTTGAATGAGAAATATTTTTATTCAAAAGTTATTATAATTTATTATATTCAATAATTATAGTATTAAAAATGAAGAAAACAGAATATGAAAAGATTTTTTTAGAAATAAAAAAAGTTGTAAAAGATGAATATTTTAATTTTTATTTAGTATATAGAAATATTAAAAACGCATATTTTAATACTTTTTTAAAAAAAGATTTTCAAAAAGTATTACAATTATGTAAAAAATATAATCTTAATTGTATTTATGTAAAAAATATTTATAAAAAACAAATTTTTTATTCTTGTATAATATCATATCAAAATATACCTAAAAATATTTTTAAATTTAAAAATAAAAAATTTTATTCTACTATCGGTTTAACTATCGGATATCCATTAACTTGTGTTAAAACATTTGCTACGAAAAAAAATAATTGCGGACATAATATTAGTGTTCAATATAAATTGAAAAATAGTACTAAAAAATATAATGACCAAGTTTATTATTTTATGTGTAATAAACCACTAAAGAAACATATGAAAGATTTTAAGAAAAAAGTTGTAAATGAATGTAAAAAAAATCTTCCAAATATATTTTCTTATTTATCTATTCATTATGAAATTTCTAAATATGATTTTTCAAAAAAACATACTATTACAAATAATAATACAAAAATAGTATCTCAAGGTACAACAACTTTTGGAAAACTTTCTAAAAAATAATTATATATTTATTGTAATATATAGAGAGATGAAAATCCATACAATACGTGGGTTGTTATATCTAATCGAGATGATTTATTTTTAAACGCATATAAATTTCGTTTATCTATATTTTTTTCTAAAAGTGTATATAAATAAAATATATTTTTATAAATTTCTTTATCTTCTCCATTTTTTAAAAAATATAATGATGATAATCCTTCAAATGCTACTGCTAAATAATTTGTTTCTGTATCATCATTAAATGAAGTAATAATTTGAATTATTTTTTCTTTTAAAATATATATTATATCATTAAAAAGAGTATAATTTTTATTTTCTAAAATATTTTTTCTTTTTATTTCAAATAATAATTTTGAAACCCAATTATAAAAAAATATATTTTCTTCATTTTGTATTCTTTCTTTAAATTTTACTAAATAATCTATTAAAAATGTATAATCTATTTGAATGGATGTAAGCATTATTAAAATTTGAGGTAATTCAAAATTTTGATTTAATAATGAATTATTTTTTAATAAATCTTTATAAAAATTAATATTTTCATTTCTTTTTACATTATAAAATTCATTTAATAATAATATTAAAAATGCTCCTGCTTGTCTCATATTTCCATCTTTTTTTTCTTTAAATATTTTATTATATTCATTTACATTATCTTTTATTTTTAAATAAACATTCGAATTTTTATTTGGTAATTTATTTATTATATGAGAAAAATAAAAATAATCATATATTGAATATATATTTCTTACATATTGATTTTTATTTATATGTGTTTGATTATTTTTATTTATTTGATATAAAATAAAACTATGTTGAAGATAAATTTCATTTACAAAATTTACAAAATTATCTAATTTTTTAAAACATTCATCTTTATTTAACAATTCATAGAAAAATATTTCTTCTATTTCACATAAATATCCATAATAAACAGATTCTTCATTTTCATTTATTCCTGCTTTTTGAATAATACTTGTTTTAATCTCATTAAATCCTTTATTTGGAAATACATAAGGTAAATATGTTGCTCTTTTACCATTTCCTTCAACTATTATTCCATATTCATTATTTATAAAATCTTGATTATTTATTTCAAATTTACCATTTTCAGAATTTATTTTAAATAATGGTTTTTTCATAAAATAAATCTTAATTTTCGCATATGGGTCAAATTTTATAGATTCATTAAATCTAGATTGACGACTATTTGACCAAAAAGCGCTATTTGTTACATCAAAACCTTTATTTATAATACTTTTTTTATCCATACCCTCTAAATTCCAATACCCAATACATCCATGTACAGAATCATTTTCATTTTTTATATTTTCAGTATAACGATGGATAGATGAAAATATTCCAAATAAATTATTTGAGTCAGGTATTTCATAATCTTCTTTTTTTACAATAGGTATTCCAAAAGATACTTTTATTAAATCAATTAAATACTTTTTCTTTTCCATTCTTCTATTTATAAATTATAAAAATAAATTTATTTTTATATTTTAATTATATTTATTTATATTTATTTATAATAATGTTCCACGTAACTCTTCCACAAATAATTGCGTATCTATATCCCACATATCAAAAAAATTTGCTACTTTACCCTCAATTTTAATTAATTTTTTATCATTTATATTATTAACTCCATTATCACAACGATATATTTCTGAAAAATTCTTTTTATGATTAAACGCAATAATAACAAAACTATAAGGTATATCCATAATTTTATTTAATCGACCTTCACAAAAACTTTTATGTTCGCCTCGTACACAATCCCCATCAAATGCTCTCATTTCCCAAAAATGTTTTGTGTATGCCATTGATGCCTCCGATAATGACAACATTCCATCTGAAGACATTGATGATGTATCGCTTAATAAATTATATGTACCAATTAATGTACATCCTACACACTCAATATCATCTTTTTCATATTTTAATAATATTTTAATACGTGCTAATATACTTTCTGGTGGATAATAATCATCATCATCCATATGAACAATATATTTTGATGTACTTTCTTGTACTCCAATATTTCGTTTTGACGCAATGGTATATTCTAATTCATTTCCCAAATGTACATATTTTACCATTCCACTTTTCAAATATGGTTTTGGAATTAATTCCGAAACATTTTCATTTCCATCTTCCACTATTACCCATTCTAACTTATTTCGTGGATAATTAAATAATTCATAATTTCGTAACGCAATACTAAACAAATGACTTCTGTTTCGTGTTGGTGTTACTATACTTACCTTCGGTAACTCTTCATCACTTATATTTGGTAATTTTAATATATATTCATTATGTTTTCCAACACTATATTCAGGAGTTCGTAATCCATTTAATGTTTGCTGCATGAATGAATAATCAACTTCTTTACCTTCAATGTCGGAAAATCCATTTTCTTGAATACATATCATTGGATTACACATATATGCTTTATATTCAGTATGAATTTCATTTAAATAATATCTGTCAATTTCTTCATTATATTTTTCTAAATCATTTATAATTTTATTTACCATTTCATCTTTTTCTAAATTAATTAAATATGCGTGTGTTGTCCAACAAGACATTTGTACCCATCCATCTTTTTCATCCATCTTTCTATGTACTGTTCCTCCAAAATATAACATATCATAATCTTTTGGAATTTGTTTTAATGTAGAAAATGAACCAATAAATTTAAGATCATCTTCAAAAATTAATAAATTCTTTGCTCCTGTTATATTTTTTTTAGAATATGCTTCTTTAATAATTTGTAAATGCGATTCTAAACAACCGCGTTTCGGATTTGTAGGATGTCTTTCTGTAATAAACATATTTAATGGTATTTCTCTTCGAGAACATATTTTCATTAAATTCTTTCTTTTATCTTTGCGCTCTTTTAAATTAATACCAAACGCAACAACATTTGTAATATATCTATTTAAAGAAAATAATTGTTGATTTTTATTTGAAAAACTCATTTTTATAATATTTATTCTTTAAAAAATTTCTTTTATATTCAAAATTTTTATATTTTATTATATAAATTTTTTATATTCAAAATTTTTATATTTTTTTAAATAAAAAGAATATAAATATAAAATAGGAAAATAAAAATGAAAAAAATATATTTAGAAAGTTATGATTTTTTTAGAACATTACCTTATCCAAAATTACCAAAATCATTTTTTGATGAAAATTTAAATTTTGTTAAAAAATTATCTTTTAATGAAATTAAAATAATTAACGGATATAAAAATACATGTTTTGCTTTTTTTAATAAATTATTATTACACGGAAAATTTCCAATTGCGTTAAATATGAGAAATTATTCATATAAAAAAGATTGTATATTACCATATAAAAAGGGATTAGAAGTAGATAAAATGGGAAAGGATGATATAATAAAGAGTATATATTATACAATAAATAAATTTGATAATATATTTAAGAAGATGAATACATTAAAAACAATTTTTTTATATCGAGGAATGAAAAATCGATTAACAAATAAAGTAATTACAAAAATGAAAGATTCTTGTATAAATATAAATAAAAAAAGTAATGAAAATATTTTATCCAAAGTAAATCCACATAACGCAATTCAAAATTTAACAAATTTTACAAATAAACCAAAATTAACATTTGATAATTTAAATGTGGGTGATATATTTACATATGATGCTCATCAGAGTACTACATTTGACCCAAATGTAGCAACAAATTTTTTAAATTTTTGGGGAAAAGATAAATATCAAAAAATATTTTTAAAAATTATTATTAAAAAAGAAGATAAAATACCTTTTATTTTCTTACACGATTTATTCTTTTCCGTTTCTTCCAAAAAAGAAATGCTTAATAAAATGAAAAATTGGAATAAATCTTCAGCAGGAGAATTTGAAATATTACTCCCACGTAATGTCCAATACAAAATTATATCTAAAAAATTATATTCTATCAAAAGAACTCCAAACACTTTCGAAAATTATTTTGATTCAAAAAAAGAACATGATGATATTATGTTTCTTACTCTTCGTGTTTTACCTTACGAATATCCAAAAAAATTAAATAAAAATTATTTTTCTAAATTACCGGAATATGTTATTTCTTCCAAATAAATATTATTACATAATAATATAAAATTATTTTTTATATTATTTATTTCATTCAAATTATTTAATTTATTTATTTATTTAATTCATAGTATCATACAAAAATAATGAATTACCCATTAATTTACGATTTAATGAAGTGCTTTGAATAAAAACATCGTATTGTGGGAAATCCGTTGGTTTAATTCTCTTCTTTTCATCATATGTAATTAAATTTAACATTTTTCTACACATATTTCCTTCATAGAAATCACCACTACTCTTTTCACGAAGTACAATTTCTTTATTCTTTTGAATAAGTTCTGGTTTGGTAAAATGATAAAATCCTTTACCCCTTTCAAACACTAATCCATTATTACTTGCGAAAGTTTGAATATCTTCATCATTATTTACAGGAATAACCTGAAAACGTGATGGTGGTGATGGTTTTAATACAAAATCTTCTTCCTTCAAATTCTCTAATCCAGTACTTGTTGCCGCTGTCTTTCTTCTAGATGATGAAGATGATGACGAAGAAGAATATGATGATGAATAATTATATTTTGTTTCATTTTCAACCTCAATTTCCTCCGTTGTCTTTTTTCCAAGCATTACATCAAAAATTTGTAACATTCCATTTGTTACTCCAGATGAACTTACCTTTAACTCATTTTGGTAACTTTCTAATTTTTCCGCACCCATTTGTTTATAACAAATTGCCATCATCATTGTTGGAATCATTGTAAATTGGTCCAAATATAAATGATAACCATTTGTTTCCTTCGCAATAGTTTTAAAGAAATTCTTAATATTTTGTCTATTTCCCCAACTTAAACATTGTACCGAATATATATTTATTCCCTTTGCCTTCACATTTTGTAATTCAACCATCCAATCAATGTTATTATATGCCTTTTCTTTACTATGTGGTGGTGCGTCTCCAATCATAATTAATGAACGCATTGATTCTGAACTCCAATTTAATGATGGAACTTTATGTAAAACATATTCATAACATTCTTCAATACCTTCACCACTAAAATCTTCATATCCAATATCTCTTCCTGTAATACAATGAGCACTATCCATATTTCTCATAAAATGAATTAATGCTCCTTCATCACTTGTAAAATCAATTGCTTTCCAAACATAACTAAAATCATAATCTTGAAATGCTACCAATGAAATACGCACATTTGGAATGTTTTTAAATAATTCCTTCACAATGGTTTCAATATTGTTTTTAACTTGACTAATACAACCACTCATTGAACCAGTTGTATCAAACGCAAAACATATATCATATCTTTGTGGTGGTGCACTAGTCACTGGTGTAACAACATTATTTTGTTGAACAACTGGTGTTACTACTTCTTCTTGTTGAGTAGAAACTTGATTATTTATTTCTCCAACTTGTTGTAAAACGACTTTCTTAACTCTGCCCATTTTTTTAAAATAATACTTAAATAATAATTTTTAGAATATATAACTTACTCCTTATTTTACTACTTTAAAAATCCTTTACATTAAACTTTATTTAAAGAAAATATATATTATTTAAATAATGCGAAATATTTTCTTTAAAAAAATTCTATAAAGAATAGTAAATAAAATGTATCGAGATTTTAAATCAAACCCTCGAAATGGTATTTTAATAAATAATATTCAACATAAAAAAAATACTATTCCAAGAATACCTTATTATTTTATTCATCCGACAAAAGTTGGTGGAAGTGCTTTTATAACTTATTTTACAAAATATTATCCAAATCTTATTTTATCAAAAGGTCATACTATGAAATGTTCAGAATGTCATTTTCCAATTATTATTTTACGTGACCCATTAGATAGATTTTTATCAATGTATAAATATTGGAAATATGGTGCAAAAGATGGAGAACATCAAAGAACAAATGATTTTATAAATGTAATGAAAAATGTTTCATTAAAAGATTATATACAATTTGTAAAAAGTAATAATCCAATATTATTAACAAAATTTACTTCTAAAGAACATTATTCACCTTTAACAAATTGGATTACACCATCTGATTATTCAAAAACAATTATTATAATATATGATAAAAAAAATATGGAACAAAAGGTATTTGATTTAATTCAATATTTAAATGTATATAATTTTAATATTTCTTTTCCAGAAAAAAATGTTTCTAAAGGAAATGAATCTTTAAACGAATTAAGTGAAGAATTGATTCAAGAAATTAAAGAAATGTATAAAAGTGATTACGAATTATTTGATAAAATAAAAAATGAACCACATTTATTTAAAAAAATTATTTAAAAAATATATATTAGTTTATTTTTATTATAATAAATCATTATTTATTATAATTGTTTTATAAAATGACTTCTCAAAATTTACTTCCAAATAATTTTCAAGGTACTCATTACCGTCTTACAAATAATTGGTTTCCTTTTATCCCTTTAGACTCATCTCAACCCATTAAATATTTAGAAATAGGCACTTTTATAGGTGCGAATATAATATCTTGTACAAAAACATATGGTACTCATCCAAATTCTTTATTATATGGTATTGACCCATATATTGATTATAAAGATTATAATGAATATGTAGGAAAAATATCAGAAAGTTATGAAATATTACAAAATAATTTAAAATTATTGGATGAAAAAGAGCGTAAAAAAATAACAATTTTTCGGGATTATAGTCACGATAAAATTCCGAAATTAATAAATGAATATTTTGATATTATTTATATTGATGGAAATCATAATCCGGAATATGTTTTAGAAGACGCAATATTATCATTTCGTAAATTAAAAAAAAATGGTTATATGATTTTTGATGATTATGGTTGGAATGGTGAAAATGGAACAAAACGTGGTATTGATGCCTTTTTATATACATTTCATCATAAAATAAAAGTTTTAGGTATTCAAGAAACACAAGTTTTTATCCAAAAATTAGACTAATTTATTTCTTAAAAAATATTTATTTCTTAAAAAATATTTTATTCTTTACACTTCTTTCCATATAATATGATGCGGTAATTCCTTAAAATACTTTCCATTTTCACATTTACTTGGAATCATTTTATTTTCATTCTTTTTTTCATCCGAATTTTTAAGAAATATTTGTATTTTTAATTTATCACAATAATATTGTGAATCAACATTCATTATAAAACCACATTTACTATATTGATTTGTAAATCGTTTTACAAAATGAACGCATTGAAGACAATTTTTTACCATTTTTTCTTTTTGTTTGTTTTATAAAAATTTCTTTATATTACTTTTTTTTTAATATAAAGTTTTGTTTTTTAATGATTTGTAACACTTAATCCATCCATAGATTCTTCCATTTCAATCATTTGAAATACATCTATATCAGAATTATATAAATATGTCGCATAATCATCTGCTAAATCTAATAATTTGCGTATAATCTCATCATATTCGATATTATTATCAACAAATTCAATAAAAATATAAGATGATGCGTATATTTGAAGGTCTTCTACAGAAGAATCATCTACTATCATTGTTGAATAAATATTATTATATGAATCTTCATATATATGTCTAAAATGACATAAAAAATAATCGTGAAATAATTTTGATAATTCCATAATAAAATTTATATTTACTATTTGCTTACGTTCATTTGTTGATAAACAAAATTCATTGTGATTTCGGATGAAATAATTTAAAACATCAATAATTATCTTTTTTATTTCATAATATTTTGTCTTAAAAACATCAATTCGTTCCATTTTTCAATATACGTAAATCAATTATATTATATTATAATTATTATAATATAATGAAAAATATTTATTTAAAAAAATCAATTTTTATATATAAAATATATTTACGTTTATTCTTTTTTTAAAGCAAAAATATATTCCATTAAATTTCCGGTTTGATTATAATCAAATGATTTAAATCGCTTATACTCTTTTTCATATACTTCTACTTTACCATATTTTTCAAGTAATTTTATAAAATCTTCCTTACTAATCAATCCTTCACTACTATACGATATAAAAATATATTTACTATTTAAATTTTTTACCATTTGTTCAAACGCATTTTTAACACTTTTCTTTTGACAAAATGGTGATATATATGAATTTTCTGGAATTCCTGTTACTCCTTTTATAACCGGATGATTTTCATATAAAGCAATCATATTTAATACAAAATAATTTTTAGAATATTGTCTATCATTATAAGGTGGGTCACAATATACTATATCAAATGTTTCATTTTTAATTGTTTCACTATCATTCGATACAAATAATGTTTTATTATTCATATTTGCCTTTTCAACATTTTTATGTATTGCTTTGAATACAAAGTTTTTTAATGCCTTTTCTTTAAAATTCTTTAAATAACATCCATATACTGCCGGTATATTACTATATTGGTCCGCAGATACTAAAAGAGATGCTAACAAAAAATTATAATCATTTTGCGTCATATTATTACTTTTTTTCCACTCTTCTATTTGAAAACGAATTCCATCAATTATTTTCGCATTTTCAACTGTATAAAACATCCTATTACACTCTTCATATGGAGCATAATTACGCGTTATATATCCTACTTTCTTTATATTTTCTATATTATTGTTTATAAAATCAATCTTTTCTTCAATAAATTCATTATATACACAATTATTCATCGCATTTACAATAATATTACTATATAATTCAGTGTCATTTGATATAACAATAGCATTATCTTTTCTTAAATAATATGAAATAATACCAGTTCCAGAAAAAATATCACCCATTACTTTATTTTCAAATGATTCATATTTTGTAAAATCTAAAATGGATGTTTTTATAAAATCATATAATTGATGTTTTGAACCAATATAATTTAAACGAACTATTTCATTCATTTTTAATCTAGTATATACTATACTCATTTTTCTTTTATACTAAAAAAAATATATAAGAAATAAATGTATTTAAGAAAAAAAGGGTATAAAGAATATTTTAGATATAAAAGAAATAATTTATTTTTTAAATAAATAAATGGAAGAAAAAGAAGAAAAAGAAGAAAAAGAAGAAAAAGAAGAAAAAGAAGAAATAATAAATCAAAAAAAACGGAAAAACCATAATGAATGTTTAGGACGAACAGTTGAATATTTAATATCAAAAATATATTTTAATTGTGAAATTGAAGAAAATATTGATACTATTTTTAAACCTGAATTAATAAATTTAAAATTAGTTGAAAATGATATAGATTTATTTGAAAAGTTAAAAATATATTATCCATATTTAACATATATTGGGAATAATGATAATAAATATGATTTTAAATATGTTGATATAAATGATGGAGAAAAAACAAAGTTTGTATCAGTAAAAAGTAATTTTAATGGTAAAAAGGTGTGCCCTCAAATTATTGGTCAAACAACATTTAAAAAGTATAAAAGTTATTTTCAAATAGATGAAAATTGTATAATATCTGAATTAAAGATGTATATAATAAATAATATAGACATTATTTTAAAAGAATATTTAAAATATACTTTTCATTGTGATATAATTTATTATTTTAAAGAACGGAAAAGAAATGGATTACATATAATAAAATATAATGAAGAACTTTTACATACTATGGTATTTGAAAAAAGTTTGATATTATTTTCTCATATTAAAAATAATAAAGATTGGAATGAATCGAGTACAATTTATTATATTTTGAATGATAAAATTATATCCATTGGTGAATTTCAAATACATAATAATAGAGATAATATTAAATTCAGATGGAATTTTGATAAAATTGTTCAATTATGTGGATTTGAAATTATTGAAATATAATAAATATAATAAATCTAATTTTTTATAAAAAATATTTTTATAAAAAAATTTCTACATTTTATTCAGTCATACTTGTATCTACTTCATTTTTATTTTTTGATATTAAATTCCACGTATTATCAAACTTCATTTTTAAAATAAATTCTATATAATTTTCATTAAACTCTCTTCCTAAAGTTGTTTTACGAATATAATTTTGCGTAGTTTCTATTAAATGATGTTGTTGTAACGATGATATTAAAGTATTATTATGACACATATAAATATATAGTTTATATTCGACAATGTTTGCGACATTATATGTACAAATATTTTGTATATGTTTTATAAAATAATGTATAAATGGCGATATTACTTTTTCAAGAAAAACGGTACATTTTGTTGGGACTACAATATTTACAATATTTGCGAAAATATCAACATTAAAAACAGTAGCATCACTTTTTCCATAATTATATATAAATGTTCGATTTAATGAATACTCGTGATTCAAACGAAATGATGGAAATATTTTTCTGATTTCATCAATCCATTTTCTTCCAAATGATGTTTGATAACTCATTAAATCTTCATTTTTTATAATTAAAAATTCATCAAAATATTCTATTTTTGGTTCCATTTTTATTTTTGTTTTTTATTTTTTATTTTTTATTTTTTATTTTTTATTTTTTATTTTTTATTTTTGCCTTTTTAAGGTCTATATTTTTAGTTAAAAAAATCTTTAATATCAATTTTATTTAAAAAAATATTTTTTTGTTAAATAATTTAAAAAAATGATTTTAGGAATGAAATTTTAATCTTTTCCGTTTTAGAGAGTATAATATATAGATTATATTAAAATATTTTACTATTATAAAATGTCTCAAATGGAAACTATAAGTACTTCATCTTCAAACAATCAAGTTTTAAAAATAACCAAACGCAAAAAACAATATTCTTATGTTGGAAAACACTTAACACAATTATTTAATGAAAAGTATAATTGGTGTTCTCCTCATACTCATAATGTAATGTCTAAAAAGAATCATTCATTATATACAATTTTGACAAGTTTAATGAAAAAACCAGAAAATGAGATTCGTGGATATGATTTGTTATTGTTATTACAAGAAGCAAAAGAGAAAGATGAAGTATTATGTTTAAATATTTTTAAACATATTAAAAAAATACTTTATCAAGTAGATGATTTATTTAATTATATTTTTGAAGATGATATTGATGAAGAAAATTCAATATTTGATAGTATGTATTTAAATCGTGAATATATTGATTATTCAGTTTTATTACTTTCATCTCATAAAAATTTCCAGAAAATTGTGCGATTTTTACTTACTGTACCAAATATTCATTTAAATATTAGTACTTATAATCAATATGAAAAATGTAATGTAAATTTATATTATTATGCTAAAAAGCATAATAATTATGATTTAATGTTATCATTATTACGAAATAATCAAGAAACTTTTTGGAAAGAAATGAATATGACACATTATGAATTATATTCATCTATTCCAAATAAATCTGTTCCAATTATTGATGAAATTATATCATTGTATAAAAATGAATATTCAAATAATAAAATTTATATGGAACTTGCGATGAATCATAATTGTAATGCTATATTATATATGATAAATGAAGGTGAAATTAATCCATTATACATTGATAAAGAATATGGAAATAGCGCATTTATTTCGGCAGTATATACACAAAATATATATTTGTTTGAAAAATTGTTAGAATTTGGAAGTATTCCATATATATGTCATAGAAACTGTGAAGGGAAAAGTGCGATTGATTATTTAAATCCAAAGTCTAAAAATTGGAGAGTAAATTATATGTATGAAAGATTAAGTGCTTTTATTAAATGTCAATTAGAACGTCCTAAAGTGATTCTTTTAAATAATCAAGGTAAAACAGTGTATATTAATCCAAATAAACCTATTGAAAATTTATAAAACCTTTTGTAAATTTTGTAAATAATGTAAATTTTGTTAAAAAACATATACGTAAATAAAAAATAAAAATTTATTCTTTAAAAATATTATTTTATATTCATTATAAAGTAATATTATTTAATATAATATATATATAAAAATGTATAGTTCCGGAGGATTTCAATTAAAACATCATTCATTATCAAATAATCAAATGATTGATTTATTTAATCATTTTATTCAAAATCACGATAATAAATATTCTCACGCAAATATCTTATTTACGTATCGTTTAAAAGAAGTACATGATGGAAATAAATCCATTTTATATCTTTTACACAATGGTGATGAAGAAACAATGTATGATTCTATTTATCATGAAATAAAGTTTGAAGATTTAAATATGTTATTACGCGATTTATTTGTAATAAATAGTATTAAAATAAATGGTATTGAAATATTTCATTCAAATGATGGCGAAGTATATCGAATCGAATGTAATGATAATAATGTTCAATTATTAAAACAAATTACTACATTTGAATGTATTCAAAGTGCTTCCTATAAAAAACTAAAATTATGGGATAGAACGTATCAAGAAATTAAAAACGAATAATTTTACTTTATTTTTTAATATATTTATATTTTTTAATGAATATAAAAGAAATTTTATATTTATTTTTATAATTACTTAATTATTTTTATAAAAATGTTTTATAAAACACATCATATTTTTCATAATTTACCACGTATATATATTGACCCTAATTTCAACAACAATATTTATACTTTAATAAACCAATATCAATCTTTACCAATATGTTATAAAGGAATAATATTTTGTGTAACAAATGGAGTAATAAGTGGTATTTATTATGGTATTACAGAATTTTCATCTTCACAAATGCCATTATCAAATGTTGTACAAAATGTATTTAATGAGTTAATTATTGGAGTATTAGATTCAATAATTTGGCCGATTTCAATTCCTTATACAATATGTAAAAATATTGATTATTGGAATATGTATATGAAACGTATATTATGTAAAAGAAATATTGATTATAAAAAGTCTTCTACATTTATGAATTTAATACGTTTTATGTATTATATTTTTTATTAAATTATTTTTTATTATTTATACATTTTAAATATGTATTTAAAAAAGATTCTATGGATAAACGATACGGTTGATTTTTTTGATAATAAATTGTTTCAAAAACATTAAGTGATTCATCGTGGTGAAATGTAACTTTATCGGGTTGATAATTTTTGTTATTTGGTAAAATAAAGTAAGTATTTATTTCAGGAGAATCTAATAAATAAATACATTTAGCAGTATCAATATTTTGAATATATTTTTCATTCATTTTTTTTATTTATAATGATTATAATAATAATTATAAATATTTTAATTTTATTTAAACGCATTTTTTTATTTATCATTTTTATCTATTTTTGTTTCTTGTAACATTTCGTTTGTTTTCACTATTCCCATTTCAATATCTTGAATAACTTGATTATTATTAACATTTTCTTTGATTGCTTGATTTAAAATATTTTTCATAGTATTTCCTAATTCTTCTTTTGTTACTGCTTTTTTGACTAAACCTTGAAATTTACTTTTCGCATTTGAAACAATTCCTTGATTACTTATATCAGATAATTCATTTTGGATTTTTTCTTTTTGTTCATCAAATATTTTGTTACCAGAATGTATTATATCATTTATAGTTGATTCTGTATTATTTTCATTTTTTGGAATAATATTATTTAAAGAATTATCTAGAGTATGATGAATGGTAGATTCTATTTTATTTGGTAAAGTTGGATTTGAAAAAGAATTTACAACACCATTTATTGAATTTAATACTTGATTTGTTGAATTATTTACTTGATTTGTTAAATTATTTGTTTGATTATCAACTTTTGTTTCAATATTTTTAAGAGCGTTATTTGTTAAATTTTGTAATAAATTTCCGGATGATTGGACAGTATTATTAAGATTTGTTTGAATAGGTGGAGGTGGAATAAAGGGTGGTTTTGGTATATTACGTGGAGGAACATATTCACCATTTGAATGTTTTTCTGCTAATTGTTGAACTAATGTTTTTTCGGGTTTTGTTTGTTTTAATCTTTCTACAACACTTGTTACTATTTCAATAACTTTTTCTTCTTTACTCATTTTATATTCTTCAATAGGTTTTACATCTAATACTTCTGGTTTTGCCACATCTTTAAATTCAGGATTTGTTTTAAAATCATATAATATAAACATTGGTATATCCGGCGATTGTTCAATTAATCTATCTAATTCTGTTCTACACATTTCTACTAAATCACCTCCATTATATCGTCTATTTTGAGGTGGTAATGATAATTCTGTTGTAATATTTCTTGAAAATTTACCATAAGATACAGATGCTACTCTATGTGCTTCAGTTAATTCATCAACACGAAAAAAACGTGCTAAAGTTCCTAAAATACCAATAAAAATATTTACTCCTCCAATTACCATAGGTACATATGGTTGATATTTTGGTGGAAATAATGTTTGACTAAAACTTGCTGTTCCAGTAATTGTACTAAAAACAATAATAGGGACGGCAAACATATAAGATGATTGATTATAATAGCGGTAAGCACGGTCGTGTAAAAGACGATAAGAAGCGGCGGTTTCACCCCATTTTTTTAGAAGTTGAACTTCGGAATCGTTCCAAAGTTTGATACTTTCTTCTTTTTTATCATCTTTTTTGTCGTCATTTTTCTTAATAACAGGAGCATTTAATTGTGATGACATTTTTATTATAATATATATTTCTATTTTACATGTATATTTATTTTTCGCGAATTATAAACTAAAAATAATTATAAAAAACATATACGTAAATAAATTTAGAAAAAATGATTTATTTTTCATTTACATTCTATTTTTTCATAATTATAGTATTAAATAATAATCTTATACAAAAATGAGTATATGTAATTTCGATATAGAAAAGTGCGAAAAAATAGTCGAAAAAGATTATGATTTTGAACATTCTATACCTCGATTTTTATCAAAATACCCATATATATATACATCTGGTTCTTCTTTAAATGAAGTAAAAAGATACTTTATATTACCGATTGATGTCCGAAATACATTATGTAATATTCCTAGTGATTCAACAAGTTCATTTCCATATTTTGATAAAAAAAATAAAAAAAGTGTTAATATGATTGCTAGTATTGAATTTTTACACGATGTAATATGTGGAAATATTGTAACAAATAATGGAAATAAAAATCCAGAAATTAGGTATAAAAGAAAATTGGTAAAAGAATTTTCGGATGAAGAAATTAAAGATTTTATGTCTTTACTTGATTATTAAATAAAATAAAATACAAAATATTTTATTTTACATTTTTATAAAAAAAATTTATCGTAAGATAAATTACTTTTGATTTATTTAACATAAATCATTTGATTTAGAATTTGTTATTACATAACCATATGAAGAATGATATGTTAAAACAGATTGAATATTATCATAAAAGAGTAAATATTCTGTATATTCGGGGTCTTTTGTAACGATATATTCATTGGGTTTATTTGGATTTGGAATTTTCATAAAAGTAGTATTAATATGACCTATTTTAAGATTTCCATATATTTCAAAAATATTAACATTATCGGGACAATGAATATATTTTAGGGTATATGCGTATTTTTTGATATTTGGAGTTTTAAAAAGGATATTATCCAATCTATTATTTTCAAACGATGTATCATATACTTCTTTTAAAGTATTACATATAATAAAACCTTTATCTTTATCGAAACGTAAATAAAATTCATATTTATTTCCACTAAAAAAATATAATGGAACATCAATCTTTTCTGTCATATATTGGATAATTTCACCATTTGAAAGAGAAACTTGTGACATTTCTTTAGGTGTAATAGGTTTTATTTTATTGTTTTTAATAAACATAATTCTATATTATATTTTTATAATAAGAAAATCTTTTTATATTCTTTAAAAAATAAATTTTTATGTAAAGAAATAAAAACAAGTAACGTAAATGATTTTTATAATAAAATTAGAATAGATGAAAATATAAATATAATCTTAAGAAGAAATAGTGAAATATATATTTTTGTAAAAAGATGAAAAATTATTATATAAGAGAGAAGAAAGGAAATTCATTTACATATACAAATGCGAATGGAAAACCTTTAAAAGATGCTAAAATATTGTCCGAAATTAAGAAAATTTATATTGCTCCAGCATATCGAGATGTTAAAATTTATTTAAAAGATGATTTATTAGCAACAGGAGTAGATGAAGCGGGTAGAACACAATATATTTATTCGTCAAAATTTAAATTAAAAAGGGAACAAAAGAAATATTGTCAATTGGTAAAAATAAGTAATAAAATTCAAGAGTTAAATAATAATATATCACGAGATTTAGATTCAAGAAAATATACAAAGGAAAAGTTATGTGCGTTAGTTATTCGTATAATGAATGTATGTAATTTTCGAGGAGGAAATAAATCAAATGAAAAATTATATAAACATCACGGTATAACAACATTACATAAAAAGCATATTGAATTTGGTAGAGGAAGTGCGATTATAGATTTTATAGGTAAAAAAGGTGTTCAAAATGTGTGTGAAATTAAAAATCCGGAAATGATTAGTTTATTAAAAGATTTATATAAACGTTCTACTAAAAATGACCCTTATTTATTTCATATTAAAAATGAGGATGGTGAAGAGTTGTCTGTAAATTTAACAGATGTAAATTCATATTTAGAACCATATGGAATAACATCGAAGGATTTAAGAACGTGGAATGCGAATATAATATTTTTAAAGAATTTGTATAAGGTATGTGGATTGTATGTGAAATTAGTGGATAAATTAAAGGAAAAAAATAGAAGTAGTGAAAAAAAGTTATTAACAATAAGGAAGAAGTTGGTTAAAAACGCGGTTGAAAAAACAGCGCATTCATTACATAATACTCCATCCATATGTAAATCAAGTTATTTATTAAAATCGATGATAAATAATTTTGAAACATATGCTCATTATATGAAAAATTTAGAAGATGAATCTTTTACAGAAAAGAATACAAATTATGGTTATGAAAAATACTTTTCATCTATTTTGAAAGAACACGGTAATTACTCAAAAAATTCGTGTAAAATTTGTAAAAAATAAGATTTTTTGTTTGTAAAAAATAAGATTTTTTGATAAAATAATATTGTTTAATAAAATAATATT
>JACCDO011517549.1_pt1 | contig 19310 bp, 12 predicted proteins | sample 7446101 | NCBI WGS metagenome assembly JACCDO01 (sample SAMN15323440, study PRJNA562643) | freshwater metagenome | isolation source: river surface water | place: USA:Blue River Watershed | collected 2017-08-16 | reverse complement strand
GACGATGTTGTCGGCCATGTCGTGTTCGCCGGCCGAGATGAAGATCTTGGCGCCGGTGATCTTGTAGGTGCCGTCGGCCTGTGGCTCGGCCTTGGTGCGCAGCAGGCCCAGGTCCGTGCCGCAGTGCGGTTCGGTCAGGCACATGGTGCCAGTCCACTCGCCGCTGGTCAGCTTGGGCAGGTAGAGCGCCTTCTGCTCCGGCGTGCCGTGCGCATGCAGCGCCTCGTAGGCGCCGTGGCTCAGGCCCGGGTACATCGTCCACGCCTGGTTGGCCGAGTTCAGCATCTCGTAGAAGAACTGGTTCACCGTGTGCGGCAGGCCCTGGCCACCGTACTCGGTGTCGCACGACAGCGCCGCCCAGCCGGCCTCGACGTACTGCTTGTACGCCTCCTTGTAGCCCTTGGGCGCCGTCACCTCGTGCGTGGTCTTGTCGAGCTTGCAGCCCTCGGCGTCACCGCTCAGGTTGATCGGGAAGATGACCTCGGCGGCGAACTTGCCGCCTTCCTCGAGCACCGCATTGATCGTGTCGGCATCGATGTCCTCGTGGCCGGGCAGCATCTTCAGCTCGTCAACGACGTTCAGCAGCTCGTGCATGACGAACTGCATGTCACGCATGGGCGGGGTGTACTGGGGCATCGGGTACTCCTGGGGGCGGTCGGTGATGAAAAAGTGTCAGCGCCGGGCGGCACTGGTCTGGGGGATCTTGCCGACGCGCTCGAGCTCGAGGCCCGCCGGCGTCGCGTAGAACTGGATGGTGCGGTCAAAACCCGCACTGGCACGGGTCAGCGCGCCGGGCGCTCGCATGAAGCGCGCGTCGTGATGCAGAGACAGGATGAGGCCGTGCAGCTCGAAGACGATCTGGTCGACATCGGCATCCGGGCGCAAGTGCTGTTCCTGCACGGACAACTGGATGGCCTTGTGCAACGCGGCATGCCAGGCCTTGACCATGGCCACGAGGGCATCGCGCACGGGGCCCGGCCGATCGTCGAACTCCACGGCGCCACTGATGTAGATGCAGCCGGAATCGACCTCCACCGACACCCGGCGCACCCAGCGCTCGAACATCGCGCGCAGGCGCGGCAGGCCGCGCGGCTCGCGGATCGACGTGAAGAAGACCTCTTCCTCGAACTTGGCGTGGTATTCGGTGACGACCGCGATCTGCAGCTCCTCACGGGAGCCGAAGTGCGCGAACACGCCGGACTTGCTCATGCCGGTCACGTCCGCCAGCGCGCCAATGGACAGCCCCTCCAGCCCCATGTGGGAGGCCAGGCCCAGCGCGGCGTCGAGGATGGCGGCACGCGTCTGCTGGCCTTTCTGCAGCGAGCGCGCCACCCGCACCGGCTTGAGTGCGCGCAGCGGAGCAGCTTTCTTGGCAGGGACGGACGACGTGGGCAAGGGTCGCTGGAATAAAACGAACGATCGTTCTATTTTGCAGGTCACTCCCGTGACAGCGCCAGCTTGGCCCACCAAAATCCTAGGGTGAAACGCCTAATAAGGGGAACAACCAAGGGTATGCCCTGAGGCCTCCTAGGCTCGCGCCGCTGGACGCTGGCGTGCCCAGCCGATCCCCCGAGGGGATGTCGATGCATGCGGCTTCGAGCCGCACGCACATCGCCAGGCGGGCAGGCTTGGGAGCGGCCCGGCGCTCGGCCCCGAAGGCTGAACACGCCATGAAGCGTTGTCATGGCCCCGCGCTTGAGCGCTGGCGCGGTTCTCGCTAGGCTCCAGCCTGGAGGTGATTCTGTGGATGTGCTCCAGCTTGATGTCTCCGGCCGCCCCCAGGCGTGGATCACGACCCGGGAAGCTGCCGTGATCTATGCCAGTGACGGCGTCGCGTGGACGCTGGGCGACCCCTGCCAGGTGCTGCGTGGCGGGTTGCAGCGCATCACGGGCCGGCAGTCACGCATCGAAGTGCATCCCATCATCGCGGTACGCGGCGCCGTTCCCAGCCGGGCCTGGCGCCACGCTCCGGCGCTGACGAACAGCAAGCTCTTCGTGCGGGATCGCTTCATCTGCGCCTACTGCGGGCATCGCTACCTCACCGAAGACCTCACGCGCGAACACATCCAGCCCACGTCACGGGGCGGCCTGGACACCTGGATGAACTGCATCACCGCCTGCCGATCCTGCAACGGTCGCAAGGGCAGCCGCCTCCCCGAAGAAGCGCACATGAGCCTGCTCTACCTGCCGTACGTCCCGAGCCTGCACGAGGACATGATCCTGCGCGGCCGCCGCATCCTGGCCGACCAGATGGAGTTCCTGCTCGCCAGCGTGCCGCGCTCCTCCCGGCTGCATGGGTAAAGACTTGTAGGCACAGGCGGCAGACAGTCAACGGCGGGAGAATTCCACGCGTTAGGGCAGCCGTCGTGCCCGAGGAGTAACACCCCATGTCCAAGCTCGTGACCTCTCTTTCCCTGGCTGCCACGCTCGTGCTGTCGGCCTGCGCCACCTCCAACCCCGACGTCATCCAGCGTGGCGACGCCCAGCGGATGTCGCAGGTCCAGGACGCCACGGTGCTGGCGTCGCGCCCGGTCGTCATCGACGGCTCGCAAAGCGGTGTCGGCGGCGTGGCCGGTGGCGTGACCGGCGCCATTGCCGGCAGCTCCGTGGGCGGCCGCCGTGACGGCCAGGTTGCCGGCGTCATCGGCGCCGTGGCGGGCGCCGTCATCGGCAATGCCATCGAGCGCTCCACCACACGTGAAGACGCGTTGGAGATCACCGTGCAGCTGCGCAACGGCGAACGTCGCGCGATCGTGCAGGCCAAGGGCGCCGAGTCCTTCAACAGCGGCGACCCCGTCATCCTCGTGACCACCGGCGGCAAGACCCGCGTCATGCGCGCGCCGGCCGTCGTGCCCGCCACCAGCAGCTGACAGTTGCGGCCTGGGCCGGGCGGTCCTGCACGGACAATCCGGCCCATGAGCACCGACAACACCGCGCTGGACGAACCCGTTCACGAAGCCCGCCTGTGGCGCGATAACGGCTGGACCGCCCAGGTCATCAAGAACGAAGACGACGAGGGCTGGGCCGTGGCCATGTTCAAGGCCGGCGTCAGCGAGCCTGCGCTGGTCGGGCCGTGGACGATGGGGCGCGACAAGAAGAACCCCAAGCCGCTGGATGTGGCGGCCTTCAACACGCTGGTGAAGACCGCCTCGGAAGTCATCCGCCGCCACGAGCAGCAGTTGCACGCGCAACTGAACAAGACGCTCCACGTCGCGCACGACGGCGTCTGGACCAAGGTCACGCTGGAGATCGTGCCCGCCGAAGACGAGCCCTACGGCTGGCTGCGCGCGCATGACGCCAGCGGCGCGGCCCTGGCCCAGGTCAAGGTGCCGGCCAGCTTTCGCTTCAATCAGGCCACGGCGCAGGCCTGGGTGGACGCCGGATTCGAGCGCCCCGCCGGCCGCGATTGACGCAGCTGAGCGGCGTCTCAGGCACGTCCCTTGAGCGCCCGCCAGTCGCTGCGCAGCAGGCTCAGCGAGTGGCAATCCACATACTCACCCGCCACGAAGAGCACGCCGCGCTGGATGCCTTCATGCTGGAAGCCGCACTTCTCGGCCACACGGCGGGATGCGTGGTTGTGCACCGTCATGCCGCATGACAGCCGGTTCACCGGCCAGTTCCCGAACACGTAGTCGACCAGCAGACTGGCCGCCTCGGTCGTCAAGCCCTGCCCTCGCATGGACAGGTCGGCCATCGTCCAGCCGATCTCGCGTGCCGTCGTGTAGCGGGCTGCCGCGAAATGCACGACGTCGCCGATGACGCTGCCATCGATGAGGTGGCAGATGAGCAGCCGCTCCGCCTCTTCCCCGGCGAACCCGGTGTCCTTCCAGCGCTGGTCCACCGCATGCGGCGTCATCATGCGCGAGCCCAGGAACGGGCCGCGCACCTGCGGGTCCCCCGTCGTGCGCTTGAGCCAGGGCAAGTCGTCTTCCGTCACGTAACGCAAGCCGACGCGTTGTCCTCGAATCATGACCCCTCCGAACTGTCTGCCAGGCGTGCCTGGTGCCGCATCGCGGTCCAGGCATTGTGCCGTCAGCACCCCGCGCCGCCCTCGGCCGGCTCGGCGCGCCGCCATGCCGCATCAGTTGAAATACGGCCGCTCGTGCGCCAGCAGCAGCCGCTTGGCCCCCTCGCGCCAGGCCGGCGGCGCCTGGTTGCCCAACCGCACCACAGCCATGCTGTAGGCCTGACCACGCAACTCGAGTGACAAGCCCTGCAACAGCTTCTCGGCACCGCCCAGCGTCGCGGCGCTGGCCAGCGCTGCATGGAAGGCGTCCATGCGGCGCCATTGCTCCGGCTCGATCGCCCCCAGCGCGCCGTCGGGCAGCTCCGGTGCCGGCCACCCTTCGCGCTCGGCAAGCGCGAGCGCCGTCCAGTACGTCTGCGCCTCCACGCCTGCGCCGACGGGCAGCGCCGCGGCGCGCTGGCGCAACTCGGCCGACGCACCGTCCGACGCAGCGGCCAGCCTCAGCAGGTGCGGCGTCGGCGCCGCGCCGACGGCCGCCGCCTTGTCGGGCTGGCCTGCGGCCAGCAGCGCATAGCCGGCGGGCTGCGAGATGACCGAACCCGCCCGCACCTCGAAACCCAGCGCCGTCAGCAGCCGGCTCGGCGGGCCGAAGCTCTCGCCATCGGCGCTCCACGGCGTCTCCCCGAGCAAACGACGCAGCCGATTGGCCTCGATGGTGGCGAACGGCGCCAGTTTGGGCTCCGAACGCGCCAGCTCGTAGTTGCGCAAGGCCACGCGCCAGCTGCCCGAGCCGGCCTCCATCCAGGCCGCGCCGTACGCCAACCAGGCGTGATTCGGAAAGCGGCGCAAGCCCTCGTGCAGCGCGGCGTCGCGCTCGGGGCCGTCGGGCAGGCAGCGAGCGGCGAGGTAGGTGAGATCGCCGTCTGCACCCGCCAGCGCCGCGCGCCGCCCCAGGTCGTCGCACATCGGCTTGAGCGCCTCGGCCGACAAGGTGTCGAAGCGCTCGCGCAGCAAGTCCACATTGGCCGGCTCACGCGCCAGCGCCGCCTTCATGATCCGCTCATAGCCCGGGCGGCCACGCAGCTGGCTCAGCCAACTCACACGCACCGGTGAATCGGCCCGATCCCAGCGCAGATGCTGCTCGCTCAGCCGCTCGGCGGCAGCGGCATCGTTCTGCAGCAGGCTGAGCTGCAGGCCCGGCGCCGCGTCGGCCGCGCTGTAGAGCACGCGGCGCACCTCGGTCTGCCCTGCCTTCACGGACACGCTCGCCGGTGGATCGGCGAAGAAGATGTGCGCCCGCTGCGTTGACCAGCGGGGCGCACCGACCACACGCGGTGGCGGGTTTTGAGCCTCACGGCCGTAGCTGAAGGACAGTTCCACCAACGGCGCAACGCCCGCGATGTTGTAGACGGGATCTCCGGCGCCGTCGTCCAGCGCCACCTCGAACCGCTCGATGAGATCGCCCTGAAGCGTCTCGGCGACGACGCCGAGGCGGCTGTCCGGGCCCAGCGACAGCTGGGCGCTGCCGAATGCCGGCAGCGTGACGGCGCGCACACTGCCCAGCTTCACGCGCACCGGGCGATCCAGCCCATTGATCACGTGCACGTTGATGTCGCCATAACCGGCGCCAAAGCTCAGCACGCCAGCGACGATGGCGCCCGCCACCAGCACACGGGCCGCCGCAGCCCCTCGCCCCTGTGCCGCGAGGAAGCGCGCCCACCACGTGGGCTTGAGCGATCGCGGGCGCTCTGCGCCTTCCAGCAGCACGGCGTAGCGGGACGGCACGGCGGGCAGTGCGTCGTTCGAGCCCGCAGCCTGCGCCTCACCGCAGGCCACACGCGCTTCGGCGTCCAGCAACTCGCCCAGCACGGCCGTGCGCAACCGCGCCAGCGCGTGTTCAGCCGCGTCCATCCAGCCATCGATGACATTGAGCCAGTCGCCCAGGTTGGCGGGCACCGGGGCGCCCAGCTTGAACGCGCCCAGCAGCGCGGGCCAGCTCTGCACATCCATGCGCTTGAGCGTCGCCGCGTCCAGCTTCAGCTGCCCCGCGTGGCCATACAACTCTTCGAGCGCTTCATGCAGTTCGTCGGCGGCGGTCAGCACGCGCTTGCGCACCGCCTCGGTGATGCGCCCCGCCGACAGCACGCGCACCGTGTGGGCCAGCACGCCGCGCAGGTCCCGCAGGTTGGCCGCCATGTGCTCGGCATAGTGCAGCTGCGCCAGCAAGCCCCGCAGCCGGGCCTCGCTGCCATCACCCATCGCGCGAGCCAGCGCCAGGTGGGTCTCGCGAACGGCGCGGTCGTGGCGGCGCAGTTCCGCCTGCAGTTGCGCATGCTCGGCCGGTGCCTGCTCTACATCCACGCGGCGCCAGCGGCGCACCGCATCCCCGAGGCTGGCCGGGTACAGCGCCACGAGCCGGCGGATGCCATCGGCGCCCGCCGGCAGTTCGCCCGCCAGCTCCTGCGGCGTCGCGACATGGCGGGTCAATGCACGGCCCAGGTAGGCCCCGCGGTAGCGCGGGCGTGCCAGTTCGCCGCCGAAATGCTCGTCCACCGCCGCCTGCAGCACCGCATCGTCGACCGGCCGCGCGGATTCAGGCGTGTCGAACAGCCGGCGCGTGACCCGCGTGCGCAGCCCCTGCGCGTCTCGGAACAGCGTCCAGGCACTGCGTTCGTCCACGTCGCCGGGACGGTAGTCAGCCTTGGCGCGCGCCTCCCGCTCATGGTTGAGCGGGTGGGTGCGCCACATCTGCGGCACAGCACTGTCGGCCGTGTCGAACAACCGCGCCGGCCCGGCGCCTTGCGCCGGCAGGCGCCCGTAGCGGTCGTCGTCGAGCACGCGGCCGGTGCGCTCCGCGATGACGCCCTGCAGCGCGAACAGGTCCACCACCCACTGATCCCTGGCCTTGAGCTGGCTCGCAATGCCGGCCGCCCGGTCCCAGTCGCTGTCGGCCGTCTGCAGCTTGTAGAGCGCATGAACGAGCGCGTCACTGCCCGTCAGCGCGACCGCCACCGCGTCGGCGCCGTACTCCATCTCGCGGCTCAGGCTGCGCTGCAGCAACTGCACGCCCGTGAAGACGCTGTCCACCAGGCTGCGGATGGCCCACACGATGAGGCTGAGCAGCCAGCCGATCCAGGCGACGCGAACGTCGAAATTGCCGAGCTTCTTCAGGAAGCTGTCCAGCAGGTCACGCTGGGCCACCAGGCGGCCGGCGATCTGCTGCGCCACATACACCCAGCGACCGACAGCCATCGCCCGCTGCGCGAAATGCCCGAACTCGTGCGCCAGCACCGCGCGCAACTCGCTGCGCGTCAGCACGTTGACCAGGCCCAGGCCGATCTCGAGGTTCTTCTTCGTCGGGAACAGCAGGTTCAGCGGCGAGAGGTCATAGAACACGGCGGCATTGACCCGTGCAGACACCAGCACCCGATGCGGCCGGGGCGCGCCCACGGCGTCGGCGATGGCGTAGAGCTCCGCGAACAGCGCCGGTTGATCGGCCGGCTGGAGCGCCAGGCTGTGGTCCTCGCCGCGGCGCTGGCGGAAGAACAAGGCCTTGAACATGAAGACGGCCAGCAGGAGCGCGCACAGCGCGACCAGGCCAGCCCACAGCGCGTCATGCCGGCCTGCGAGCGCGCCACGCCCCAGGCGCCAGGCCGTCCACGCAAACCAGCCGGCCAGGCCGAAATACGCCCCCAAGAAGCCGACCAGCGAGGCGACGGCGCCCCACGCATGAAGACGGTAGCTGCGCGGCGTGGCCACCGGCGCGAGCGCCGGCCGCGACCCGGCGGGTTGCTGCTGCTGCAAGAAATCCTCCCTTCAAAGGCCCGGGTTCGATGACCCGCATGGCGCAGTTTTGTCGCGGCACGATAGCGGCTTTCCCACCGCGAAACGTTGACAAACTGTTGCAGCAGCCGGCAGGAGCGCGAGGAAGGCGCCGCACCGTTGCGGCAACCACACGATGCGCGCACCCGGCGGCTGGCAACGCAGCCGGGCGCCGCCCGGGCACCTCAGAAATGGATGCCGCGCATCATCTGCTGCAGCGCGACGGCCTCCGGTGACAGGCCGCCCCTGCCGCCCTTCTCGGTCTTGTCGCCCTTCGCGGCATCACTGTCAGGGAACATGCGGAAGGTCGTGTTCATGACGATCTGCGCGATGCGCGGCGCCACCGCGTGCAGCAACTGGCCAGTCATGCCCAGACGCGTCGCGATGCGCACCGGCTTGGCCGTGCAGGCCTGCGCGATCATGTCGGCAGCCTCCTCGGGCGACAGCGTGGGCACGTTGTTGTAGATCTTGGTGGGCGCGATCATCGGTGTGCGCACCAGCGGCATGTTGATGGTGGTGAACGTGACGCCCGTGTCAGCGAACTCGCTGGAGGCACAGCGCGTCCAGGCGTCCAGCGCCGCCTTGCTGGCCACGTAGGCGCTGAAGCGCGGCGCGTTGGTCAGCACGCCGATGGAGCTGATGTTGACGACGTGGCCGCTCTTCTTCGCGGCCATGCCGGGCAGCAGGCCCATCGTCACGCGCAGGCAGCCGAAGTAGTTCAGCTGCATGGTGCGCTCGAAGTCGTGGAAGCGGTCGTAGCTGCTCTCGATGGCGCGGCGGATGGAACGCCCCGCGTTGTTGATGAGGAAGTCCACGCCGCCGAACTCCTCGGTGCACCAGCGAATGAGGCTGGCGGCGCCCTCCTCTTCGGCGATGTCGCAGGCGAACGCATGCACCTGGGCCTCCTTGCCGGCGTGCGACTTGATTTCGGCCACCGCGGCGTCGAGCTTGTCACGGTCACGTGCGCAGATCAGCGTGACGGCGCCTGCTTCGGCGAACTTGGTGGCGGCGGCCAGACCGATGCCCGACGAGCCGCCGGTGACCAGCACCACCTTGCCGCCGGTCGCGCCCTTGAGCGAGCGGTCGATGAAGAGGTCGGGGTCGAGGTGGCGCTCCCAGTAGTCCCACAGACGCCAGGCGTAGTCGTTCAGGTCCGGGCAGGCGATGCCCGAACCCTTGAGGGCCGCTTCCGTCTCGCGGCAGTCGAACCGTGTCGGATAGTTGATGAACGTGAACAGGTCGTCCGGCAGGCCGAGGTCTTTCATGACCGCGTTGCGGATGCGGCGCACCGGCGCGAGCGCCATCAGGCCCTTCTTCACGCTGCGCGGGATGAAGCCCAGCAGCGCCGCGTTGATGAACAGGTTCATCTTCGGCGCGTGCGCGGCCTTGCTGAAGATGTCCAGCACATCGCCGACGCGGTAGCCCTGGGGATCGACCAGGTGATAGCAACCCTGGCCCGTTGTCACCTTGTGCGAGAGGTGATCCAGCGCGTTGACGACGAAATCCACCGGCACGATGTTGATGCGCCCGCCCTCCAGGCCCACGCTGGGCATCCAAGGGGGCAGGATCTGGCGCATGCGCTGGATCAGCTTGAAGAAGTAATAAGGCCCGTCCACCTTGTCCATCTCTCCGGTGGTGGAGTCGCCCACCACCAGCGCCGGGCGGTAGACCGTCCAGGGCCGCTTGCACTCCCGGCGCACGATCTTCTCGCTCTCGTGCTTGGTCATGAAGTAGGGGTGATCGAGGTTCTCGGCCTCGTCGAACATGTCTTCCCGGAAAACGCCCTCGTAGAGCCCTGCCGCAGCGATCGAGCTGACATGGTGCACGTGCCCGGCCTCGACCGCCTGCGCGAACTCCACCATGCTGCGCGTGCCCTCGATGTTGACGGCCACCTGCGACTCCTCGTCGGCGCCCAGGTCGTACACGGCAGCCAGGTGATAGAGATGATCGATCTGCCCTTTCAGGCCTTTGATGACGTCTGCGGCCACGCCCAGCTTGCGGCCCGTCAGATCGCCGTAGACGGGGATGGCGCGGGCCTTGGAAACACCCCAATACGCCAGCAGATCAGGCAGCTTGGCTGCGCTTTCCTCGCGCAGCAGGAAATGCACGACGCTGCCGCGCCGGGCCAGCAAGCGCTTGACGAGCCGCTTGCCGATGAAGCCGGTGGCGCCGGTGACGAAATACTGCATGTGGAGGTCTCCTGTTTGTCGCGTTTGTGCGGATTTTCCCCAGTGTCTCGTGCAGCCCGGTGCGCACTTTCCCGGGGCCGCTCGGAAGTCAAGGTAGAGCGCCCTCACTAAGGCCACATGCGCCGGCTCGCCGGCCCGCGGCTACAGTGCCTCTCGCGCAATTCGCGAACTCGAAAGGACACCCATGGTCAAGAAGCTCCAGAAGATGGCTGACAAGAAGAAGGCAGCTGCCGCCAGCGGCTTTCCGGCCGGGCTGCTCGACAGCACGGTGGCCCAGAACGTGAAGGACAGTGCGCAACACATCTGGGCCGCCGGCCTCGCGTCGTTCGCCAAGGCCCAGGGTGAAGGTTCCAAGGTCTTCGAGGCACTCGTCTCCGAAGGCCTGAAATTGCAGAAGAAGACGCAGTCCGCCGCCGAGGAAAAACTCAGCGCCGTGGCCAGCAAGGTCAGCAGCGTCGCTGGCGACGTCGGTGCCAAGGCCGGCCAGCAATGGGACAAGCTGGAAACCATCTTCGAAGCGCGCGTGGCCAAGGCGCTGCAGGGCCTGGGCGTGCCCAGCAAGGCCGACATTGACGCGCTGATCGAGCGCATCGACGCGCTGGCGGCAGCCAGCGGCGTGCAGCCCGCCAAGAAGGCCGCCGCCAGGAAGCCGGCCGCGAAAAAAGCCGCGGCAGCGGCGCCCGCCAAGAAGGCTGCGGCGGCCAAGCCCGCCGTCAAACCTGGCGCCAAGTCCACCGCACGCAAGGCTGCACCGGCGAAGAAGTCGCCGGTGGCGCGCAAGGCAGCCGTAGCCGCCCAGGGCTGACCCGCGGGCGGCGCGCGGCGGAGCCGGCACTGACTCCCGCCGAGCGCTTGCTGGCGAACACGCTCAGCGCTCGCCAGCGCCACCATCTCGCCGAGCACGCCTGCCAGGCCGCGCTTCCCGCGCCGCGGGCCCGAGCGGGATGAAGCACCACCACGCGCCGGCGGTTAGGCGTCAACGAGGCGCCGCGTGATCGCCGCGCGCAGCGGTGGCAGGTGGCGAGCGATGTCGATGACGGCGCGCCGCAGTGCCAGCACCGGCGCGCGGTCGTCCGTGAAGAAGCGCACCAGTGCATTGGTACCGGCATAGATGGGCCCCGCCTCACGGCGATGTTCGGCCTCATAGGCGAGCAGGCCCGCCCATTCCCCGGGATCGCGCCGCGCATCCAGCCGCCGCGCCAGCGCCTCGATGCCGTAGAGCCCGAGGTTGTAGCCATGCGCCGTCACCGGGTGCATGCCCACGGCGGCGTCGCCGATCAGCGCAAAGCGCTGCGCGACGAAGCGCTCGGCCCACACGGCCACCAGCGGGTACACGCGCCGGGTGCCGGCCACGCGCATGGCGCCCAGCCGGCCGTCGGCAGCTGCCGTGATCGCCGCCGCCAGCGCGGCATCGTCCATGGCCGCCAGGCGCGGCAGTTCGGCGTTCGCCACTGTCCACACCGCCGAGCTGCGCCCGCCGTTCATCGGCAGCAGGGCCAGCGTGTGGCCGGTCAGGAAGCACTCCTGCGCCAGCCCCTCGTGGTCCCGCTCGTGAGCCAGCGGCACCAGCAGCGCGCTGCGGCCGAAGTCCCGGTGCCGGGCACCGATGCCGGCCAGCCGCCGCAAGGTCGAGAAGCGGCTGTCGGCCGCCACGACCAGCGGCGCCGCATGGACCTCGCCGCACTGCGTGCGCAGCCGGGCCACGTGCACCTCCGCCTCGAAACCCACGACCGTGCGGCCGCACAGCACCGGCACGCCGCGTTCGCGCACGCCCGCCCAGGCCGCCGCGCGCAGGTGGCGGTTGGACACCAGCCAGCCCAGCTCCTGCCCGCCCGCCTCGAAGGGCAACGCCGTGCGCGAGCCGCTGGAGCGCACGCTGGCGCGGCGCAGCGGCGCGATGTCCGGCAGGCGCGACCACAGGCCCAGCGCCTGCAGCAGGCGGCGCGATCGATGGGTCAGCGCGATCTCCCGGCCATCGTCCGGCGGTGCCGCGAGCAAGGCCTCGTCGGCCTGCTCCAGCACCTGCACGGCCAGGCCGCGGTCGTGCAGCGCACATGCCAGCGCCAGGCCGGTAGGGCCGGCGCCGCTGATCAACACCTGGGGAGCGAAAGAAGCAGGGGCAGTCATCCGCGCAGCCTAGTGAAGCGCGCCGGCCGCCGCCTTGACGGACATCAGAGATCCGTACCGGCGAGCGCTGGCGGCGCGTCAGGCGGTCTCGGCGTCCACCTCGCGCTCCTCGAGCGTCTGCAGCTCCACGAGCCGCCGGTAGAGCCCGCCTTCCAGCACCATCAGCGCGTCGTGCGAGCCGCGCTCTTCCAGCCGCCCGTGGCTGAGCACGACGATCTGGTCGGCCGCGCGGATGGTGGACAAGCGGTGCGCAATGGCGATGACGGTCACCCGGCCGTGCAGCGCCGCCAGGGCCTCGCCGAGCCGCGCCTCGGTCTCGCTGTCGACGTTGCTGGTGGCCTCGTCCAGGAACAGCAGGCGCGGGGCACCGGCCAGCGCACGGGCCATGGCCAGCAGCTGCTTCTGGCCGGCCGACACGCGGGCGCCGCCCTCGCCCAGGCGCGTGTCATAACCCTGCGGCAGTGCGGCGATGAAGTCGTGCGCACGCGCGGCGCGGGCCGCCTGCTCGACGGCCGCGTCGCTGATGCCGGCGCGCCCCATCGAGATGTTCTCGCGCACGCTGGCCGACAGCAGGAAGGGCTCCTGCGGCACCAGGCCGACGGCGGCCCGGAACGCGGCGTCCGGCACCGCCTGCAGCGGCTGCCCGTCCACGGTGATGCGCCCCTGCTGGGCTGTGTAGAAGCGCAGCAGCAGCGACAGCAGCGTGCTTTTGCCGCTGCCCGTGTGGCCGACGATGCCCGTGAAAGAGCCGGCAGGCATGTCCACGTCAATGTGCTGCAACACCGGCCGGGCGGCGTCGTAGCCGAAGCTCAGCCCCTCGACGCGCAGCGCCCCCTGCGTGATGGGCTGGCCGTCCTGCGGCGGGCCACGGTGCTCGTGCTCCTCCAGCAGCGCCCTCACGCGCGAGGCCGCCACCATGGCCTGTTGCAGCTGGCCGAACTGCATGGTGATCTGGATCAGCGGTTCGACGACGCGCGCGATGTAAGCCAGGAAGGCATACAGCAGCCCCACCTCCACGGCACCCAGCGGGCCGGACAGGTCCCGGCGCCCGAACCCGTAGAGGACGGTGACGATGAGCAGCACGTTCAGCAGGTCCAGCGCCGGGCGCAGCAGCCAGGCGTTGGCACGCAGCTCGGCGATGCGGGACTCCCAGTGCTCGGCGTTCACCGCCTCGAAGCGCGCGCCGAACCGCTGCGCCGCACCGGCCGCCTGCAGCACGGCCATGCCCGCCATGCTCTCGGCCATCTGCGCGTTGATGTCGCTGCGCAGCTGCCGCGTGCGCGCCACGGCCGGCGCCGACAGCCGCTGGTAGGCCCGGATGATGATCACCATGGCCGGCACCAGCGTGGCGACGACCAGCATCAAGCGCCAGTCCAGGAACGCCATGGCGACCAGCGAGCCGGCGACGACGATGGACGAGTCCAGCATCACATACAGCACCTGGCGGTAGAGCTGGTTGACGGATTCCGTGTCGTTGGTGACGCGGCTGACGAGCTGACCGGTGATGGCCTTGTCGAAGAAGGCCATGGGCAGCGCCAGCACATGCGCGTAGACCCGCTCGCGCAGCCGCAGCACCGAGCGCCGCGCCACGCCGGCCATGCGCGACAGCTGCGCGTAACGCAACCAGGTCGACGCCCATCCCGTCAGCAACACCAGCGCGAGCAGCCCCGCCATCGCGCCGAGGTCGTAGTGGCCGGGCAGCAGGTGGTGGTCGATGTAGCGCTTGCCGAGGATGGGCCCGACGGCCTCCAGCCCGGCCGCCAGCAGCAGCCACAGGCCGCCGCGGATCAGGTGCGGGCGCTCCGGGCGGGCGGCGTCCAGCAGCAGGCCGACGCTGGGCCAAGTGCGCTCTCTTTGCATCATCAAGGCCTTCCCCAGCCCAGGAGGCCAGGCGCGCGACACATCCAGCGGCCGCCACCGAGCCGGCTTTGCCGGGCGGTCGGCGGCGCCCCCTTGAGGGGGCCGGTGACGCCGGTAGGGGGTGGGCTCATAACGTCGCCTCGATCTGTTGATAGCGCCATTGCGAGGCATACCAGCCGCCCAGCGCCAGCAGCTGCGCATGCGTGCCGCGCTCGATGACGCGGCCCTGCTTCAGCACGATGACCTCGTCGGCCTCCATGACCGCCGACAACCGGTGCGCGATGACGATGACGCTGCGGTCGGGCCGCGCGGTGCGCAGCTCGCGCAGGTGGTCGAGGATGGCCGTCTCGGTGCCGGTGTCGACCGCGGACAGCGCGTCGTCCAGCACCAGCAAGGGCGCGTCGGCCAGCAGCGCCCGCGCGATGGCGACGCGCTGGCGCTGGCCGCCGGACAGCGTCACGCCGCGCTCGCCCACCTCCGTGCCATAGCCGCCCGACAGCCGCGCGATGTCGTCATGCACGGCTGCCAGCCGGGCGGCGGCCTCGATGTCGGCCGGCGTCGCACCCGGCTTGGCCAGCGCGATGTTGTCCGCCACCGTTGCCGAGAACAGGAAGGGCTCCTGCGGCACCCAGGCGATATGGGCGCGCAGCGTGGCCAGCGGCAGTTCGGGCAGCGGCGCACCGCCCAGCGTCAGCCGCCCCGCATCGGGCTCGGCCTGGCGCAGCAGCAGCCGAACGAGCGTGGACTTGCCGGAGCCCGTGGCGCCAACGATGCCCAGCGTCTTGCCGGGCGCGAGCGTGAGGTCCACGCCGTCCAGCGCCGGCCTTGATCTGGCCCCGGCACCGGGGAAACTGAACGTCAGCCCCTCGGCCCGCAGCGTCGCGCCAGCGGGCAGCGCCGCCCTGCCCTGGTCGGTCAGCGTCAGTGGCGCGTCCAGCACCGGCGCCAGCCGCGCCCAGGCCGCCCGGCCGCGTTCCAGCAGCGCCAGCACCCAGCCGGCGGCGAACATCGGCCAGATCAGCTGGCCGAGGTACATCGTGAACGCCGTCAGCTGGCCGATGCTGATCTCGTGCCGCGCGACCAGCCAGCCGCCCACGGCCAGCGCGATGGCCGTGGCCAGGCCCAGCGTCATGCCCACAGCCGGCTCGTATGCCGCCTCCCAGCGCTGCGAGCGGAAGGCAGCTTCCGCCGCATGCGAGGCCAGTTCGCCGAAGCGCTGCTCGCTGCGGTGCACGAGGCCCAGCGCGCGCAGCGTGCGCACACCCGCCAGGCTCTCCTGCACCTGCTGGTTGAGGTCGCCGAAGCGCGTCAGCGAATCCTGCGCCGCCTGGTGCAGGTGCCGGGAGATCCACCAGAACGCCAGCCCCATCAACGGGAAAGGCAGCAGCGCCGCCAGGCCCAGCCGCCAGTCGATGGCCACCGTCATCATCGCCAGCACCAGCAGCAGCGTCTGCGTGCCGTCGAAGCCCGCGAGCATGGCCTCACCGGCGGCCTGCTCGACGGCGTCGATGTCGTTGGTGGCGAGCGCCATCAGGTCACCCGTGCGCTGGCCCTGGAAGTAAGCCGGCCCCTGCAAGGCCAGCCGCGCGAACAGCCGTGTGCGCAGCCGCGCGCCCAGCTGGTAGGCCGCCTTGAACAGCAGCAGCCGCCAGCCCACGCGCAGCAGGTAGATGACCAGTCCGGCCGCCACGAGCAGGCCCAGCTGGGCGATCAGCGCCCGCCCCTGGAGGTCACCGGCGACGAGCGTGTCGACGACATGGCCGACCTGGCGCGGAATCCAGACCGTCATCGCGGCGATGCAGCTGAGCATGCCCGCAGCCGACGCGTAAGCGCGCCAGTGCTCGCGCACGAAGGCAGCGAGCATGCGGGTGAGGGAGACGGCGTGGCCTGAAGCAGCGGGGGGGGACATGCAGCGAGGAGCGTATCGCGAGGCCAGGGGGCGTCGCCGGAAGGCGCTTCAGGTTAACGAGGTGAATCGTTCCCAAACGGGCCCCAAGGCTCAACCGATGACAGCCGGCCGCCGCGACACCAGCCACACCCCTGCCCACGTCAGTGCGCCGATGAGCACCAGCAGCTCCAGCCCGATCTGGTAGCCGCCCCACGGCTGCCCGAAGTCCAGCACGGCACCCAGCAAGGGGGCTGCGACGCAGATGAACACCAGCGCACGACCTGACACCGGCCGCGGCGTGAACAGCGCGTGCGCGAACAGCCCGAGCAGCGGCCCGTAGGTGTAGCCGGCGAGCTTGAGGATGAGGAAGACCATGCCCGTGTTGCCCAGTGCCTTGAAGCCCAGCACCAGCAGCAGGAACAGCACCGCGAAGCCGAGGTGCACGCGGCGCCGCGTGCGCGTGTCTTCCCTGGGCACGTGCAGCAGGTCCAGGCAGGTGCTGGCCGTCAGCGCGGTCAACGCACCGTCGGCACTGGGCAGCAACGCCGACACCAGCGCCAGCACGAACACGGCCTGCACCCAGGCCGGCAGGTGCTGCATGACCACCGTGGGGAACAGCGCATCCCCCTTGGCGGCGAGCCCATGCTCGCGAGCGAACAGCGTGAGCAGCCCGCCCAACAGCAGGAAGGCACCGATGACCAGCACCAGCAGCCCGGCCAGCAGCAGCAGGTTCTTCTGCGCGTCGCGCAGCTTCGCCACCGACAGGCTCTTCTGCATCATTTCCTGATCCAGCCCGGTCATCGCGATGGTGATGAACATGCCCGCCAGCACGGCCTTCACGGCGAAGTCGCGGCTCAGCGGGTCGGCTTCCCACACGCGCGTGAGCCCCGCTGCGTGCAGCGCCGCGAAGGCGTCCGCGCGCCACAGCAGCACGGTGCAGACGACGAGCCCGATCAGCATGCCGGCGGTCTGCAGCGTGTCCGTCCACACCAGCGCCTTCACGCCGCCCTCCACCGTGTAGAGCAGGATCATGGCCAGCACCACCGCCGCACCGGCCGCGAACGGCACGCCCAGCGGGCCGAGGATGAGCGTGTGCAGCACCTGCACGACGAGGTAGAGCCTCGCGGTCGCCCCCACGGTGCGCGACAGCACGAAGTAGCCCGCCCCCAGCCGCCGTGCCGGCGCGCCCAGTCGCTCGCCCAGCAGCTCGTAGATGGACGAGACACCCAGCCGGTGATAGGCCGGCAGCAGCACGAAGGCGATGGCCACATAGCCGGCCACGTAGCCCGCCGTGACCTGCAGATAGCCCCAGCCGCTGCCGGCCACCGAGCCCGGCACGCTGATGAAAGTGACGCCCGAAAGCGACGTTCCGATCATGCCGAAGGCCACCACCGGCCAGGGACTTTCCCGGCCCCCCAGGTAGAACCCCTCAGCACCCGAACCGTGCGAAACGCACCGCGCCAGCACCAGCAACAAGGCGAAGTAAGTGAGAACCCCGAGCAAAAGCAGTGCAGGAGACATGTTGGATACACAAAGCCGGAACACCCCCCCATGAACGTGGTGGGTCAAATCGTCATGAAGCGTCAATAGGATTCGCCGCTTCCCAAAATTCTTACTAGTTAGTCATGCGCATCAAGCCTCTGGTGTCTCTCATCGCGGCGGCGTTCGCCGCGCCCGCTGTGCTGGCCTCGACGAGTGGCGTGGTCATCAGCCAGGTGTACGGCGCGAACGGCAATGTGTATGCAAGCGACTATGTCGAGCTGCACAACACCACCGCAGCGGCCGTGAGCCTGAGCGGCTGGTCCCTCCAGTACGCCAGCGCAACCGGCACCGGCAACTTTGCGGGCAACGGCGTGACTGCACTGTCCGGCAGTATCGCGCCGGGTGGCTACTACCTCGTCAAGCTCGCCAGCGCCACCAGCGGCGCTGCCCTGCCGGCGGCCGACGCGACCGGCAACCTCAACCTCGCCGGCGCGGCCGGCAAGGTGGTGCTGGCGAACGTGGCAACCGGCCTGGCCTGCAACGGTGGCTCCGCGGTCTGCTCGACCGCGCAGCTCGCGCAGATCGAAGACCTGGTGGGCTACGGCACCGCCAACTTCTTCGAAGGCAGCGCTGCAGCGCCAGCCGCCTCCACCTCGCTTGCGCTGTTCCGCGCCGGCAATGGCTGCACCGACACCAACAACAACGCCGCCGACTTCTCGACCGGCACACCCGCGCCACGCAACAGCGCCACGGCGGCGCTCAGCTGCAACGGCACGCCGATCAACCAGCCCATCGTGCCCAACTGCCCGGACCAGACCGCCACCGCCGGCACGGCCAGCAGCTTTGCCGTCGGCGCGACCGACGCGGACAGCAAGGTCGACAAGGTGACCGTCGTCGGCAGCCTGCCCGCCGGCGTGCTGCTCGGCAGCTTTGTCGCCGCCGGCGAGAACGGCGGCGCCGCCACGCAGACCTTCGACGTCGGCGCCAGCGTCGCCGTCGGCGCCTACAACATCGGCCTGAAGTGGGAGAACGACGCCGTCCAGAGCGCGAGCTGCACCGTCAAGCTGACCGTGGGCGGCACCATCACGATCCCGGCCATCCAGGGCTCGGGAGCCCGGAGCCTGATGGACGGCAACACCGTCACCACCCGCGGCATCGTCACCAAGCTGCTGAACAACGGCTTCTACCTGCAGGACCCTGACGGCGACAACGACGTCACGACCTCCGACGGCATCTTCGTCTACACGAACACGGCGCCGACCGTTGCCGTCGGCGACAAGGTCAGCGTCACGGCCAAGGTGCAGGAGTACTCGGTGTCCACCAGCGCGGCCAGCCAGGCTGCCCCGCTGACCGAGCTGAGCAGCGTGTCCGGCGTCACCGTGCTCAGCAGCCACAACGCGCTGCCGCAGCCCGTCGAGGTGAGCCTGGCGGCGCTGGCGACCCAGGCCGACATGGAGCGCTACGAGGGCATGCTCGTGCGCATCGTCGACCCGCTGACGGTCAACCAGACCAACTTCGTCGGCACCTACGGCCAGCTGACGCTGTCGGCCGGCGGCCGCACGCTGACGCCCACCAACGTGCTGCGGCCGGGCGCCGCCGCGCTCGCGCTGCAGGCAGCCAACCTGGCACGCAGCATCGTGCTGGACGACGGCAGCTCGCTGCAACTGCCCAACCCGACGCCCTACCTCTGGCAGGACGGCACGGTGCGCGCGGGCGACACGGTCGACGGCGTCGTCGGCGTGGTCGACTTCGGCCCGTCGACGGACTCGACCAGTGGCTCGCTGGCCTACAAGATCCACCCGACGGCCGCGCCGGTGTTCGCCCGCCCCCTCGCCCGGCCCGTCACGCCGCCGGCCGTGGGCGGCAACATCAAGGTGGCCAGCGCCAACGTGCTGAACTACTTCACCAGTGGCAGCAGCGGCGCCTTCGTGGCCGGCAGCCCGAGCTGCAGCGACTGCCGCGGCGCCACCTCGCT
>JACCDO010276549.1_pt1 | contig 19316 bp, 12 predicted proteins | sample 7446101 | NCBI WGS metagenome assembly JACCDO01 (sample SAMN15323440, study PRJNA562643) | freshwater metagenome | isolation source: river surface water | place: USA:Blue River Watershed | collected 2017-08-16 | reverse complement strand
TTCTGAGGGTACTGATAGGGGTGTTGCTGGGGGTGCTGATGGGACTGCTGAGGGGACTGCTGAGGGGCCTGCTAGGCGCGCTGCTAGGCGCGCTGCTGGGCGTGCTGAGGGGCCTGCTAGGCGCGCTGCTGGGCGTGCTGAGGGGACTGCTGGTGTTAGTGGTTCTGAGGTGACTGCTAGTGCTGGGGTGCCTGCTGGTGTTCGTGGTTCTGAGGTGACTGCTAGTGCTGGGGTGCCTGCTGGTGTTCGTGCTGCTGGGCGCACAATAGATGTTTTTCTTGGCCATGCATAATATTTAAGTTTTGTTGTTACATTTTCAATTGTAATGCCATTTAATTCAGTATCATTCAAATCCTTTATAGGAGTAGATTTATCTGTAGGATCATGATCTGGCTGCTCTGTCCTATATCTATTTTCAGCATCAATTGATATATCAGGAGGGGTTTTTGATATACGAGTGTTTGCTAGATCAGGATTGCTGGATTTAAAGAAGAAAGATGCATATCTAATGTTTTTAGCTAGGCCAAAATATATTGCCTTTAAAATATTATCAAACTGAGTTGCTGTTATCATATGTCTATTTGACAAGGTCATAAGAATTTTAAAAATCATTATAGAATCAGTATCAAACATTGAATATATATTATATTTATATACTGTCTTACCAACAACACTTTCATATATAATTCCTGCATCAACATGAGGAAAGATTAATACAGATGTATATAGTCCTTTTATTATGTTATTAATGCGTTCATCGTCTGTTGGGAAATTATAATGAGTATTGCCTTCATGATTAACAATTGAAACACCTAATTCACGGATTAAGTATATTTTTTTGAAATAATAATATACTATATCAGACCTTTCTTTAATATTAATTGCACTTGGTTTGATGCTTGCGCTCATGTTATTAAATGTTGCAACTAATGCATCTAAAGTTGCCTTTACTTTTGTTAATTCCTCAACATCTGATATATTTTTTATACCAAGATTCTCTAAATCTCTTGCTATTTTTGCCTTATCAGCAGTAAGCACTGCAATTGCCGCTTCCGCTTTTGCTTTGTCCGCCCGTATGGCCGCTAATGCCTCTGGTGTAATATCTGCGCGTCTTTCTAGTGCACTCAAGCGGGATATTTCGGAGGTTGCCATTGCCAGTTCTGATATTTTGGCATTTAGGGATGCTTCAAGTTCGGCAATTCTGGCTTTTTTGATTTCATTATCCGCGGTAAGTCTTACAACTTCATCCCGAAGAGCAGCATTTTCGTTACTTGCTACCGTCAATGCTTCTTGCACACTCGCCTGTTCATTCCGCGCTGCCGTTAATTCAGCCTTCAATGTAGCCGCGGTTTTACCACCCTCCGCTGTTGCTGTGGCCAATGCGGCCTCGAGCCTAGCAACGTTTTCATGACACTCCTTCAATTCCCTGCGCAGGTCATTTAGTTCGTCGTCCTTTGCAGCAAGTTCAGCCAGTTTTCTTTGCAGTTCACTTGACGTAGTTCTTTCGTCTGCGCTAGCAGTAGCGAGTTGCCCCTCAAGGTTAGCAATTTGTCCTCTTAGGCGCACTTTCTCAGTCTGAGCATCCGTTAATTGCCCTTCAAGTTCAGTAATACGGGTTCTTGCGTTCCCCAGCGCAGTCTGCGCAGCTCTAAGTTGTTCACCCAGATTATCTAACTCTCCCCGAAGAGCCTGAATACGTTCAACTATATTTTCTCTGGATTCTCCAGGAAGTGCCGCAGCAATAGCCGCTAATGCGGCTAGATGATTGGTCATCTGTTCTGTGAGTTGTTCTTGTAGTCTTGCAATTTCCGCATTAAGTTCATCGACGCGTGCTTGTGCAATGGCTAGTGCAGCCTGTGCAGCCGCAGCCTGTCCTCGTGCAGTCTCTGCGGCTGCCTCTGCAGTCACTGCACGCGTAGTTGCAGCAGCCCGTTCAGCCTCCGCAGTCTCTGCACGCGTAGTTGCAGCAGCCCGTTCAGCCTCCGCAGTCTCTGCACGCGTAGTTGCAGCCCGTGCAGCAGCAGCAGCCTCATCTTTTTCTGTAGTTAGGGTGGCTATTCTTTCTGCCAACTCTCTAATTCTTGCTTCATTTGCAGCCCGCGCACCCTCTAATTGAGCAATTAGTGCGTCACGGTTGGCAATTTGTGCGTCACGGTCGGCAATTTGTGCGTCACGGTCGGCAAGATCCTGTTCAAGTGCAGCATCTATTTCATCTAACATTCGACGCAGTCTTTGATTTTCTCTATCTAATTCCCGATTTTCGGCAATTATTTCATTCATTTCAGCGTATGCGCGCGCTAATTCTTCAGTTAAGCGCCGAATTTTAGCCTCATTTGCAGCGCGCTGTCGCATTAATTCGGCAAGTTGCGCGTTTATAGCATTTATTGAAGTTGTTATATCACGGCCTTGTAATCTAATAAGATTTTGTGTTGCACCTGCTAACTCCTCAGTGCGCTCTACATGCGCCTCCAATGCATCTTGAACATTTCCAATTATTGCATTAACTCCATTGCGTATTGTGTCACGGATATTTGCACCAAGGTTATTTGTTGCCCGTTCTATTTTTATATGTATTCCATCTATGGCACGATCAAGCCCATCAATAGTTGGTGTTGTTTCCATTAATACGTTTAACGTATCCACCATATCTTCTAATATTTCCGCCACAGCAGGATTCACCGCAGCCACCTGTGCCTCCAGTGCATCAAACCGCGCCTGCACAGCCGCCTTCAGCAACTTCTTATTGAGCCATGCGCGGGCATCTTCGCGCAGCATCTGGTAGTCGAGGAAGCGCTGCATAAGATACTCGCGAGCCAGGTCAGCAGAGGACGGTTCTACAGGCTTCTTTTCAGCCGCCTCCATGCGCTTGATATACTCATGAATTTCATTGATTTTCTTCATCAGTTCCTCGTTGATTATACTCTGTGGCGCGGGCTCTGGTGCCGCCGCCTTCACCGCCCCCATGTTGTTCCACGCATTCCCACACTTCTTAACTGCACTCGCCAGGAAAGTCCCAATACGCTCCGCCACATCCAAATAGTGATGCGCGTTGGGGGTCAACCCACGGCTATTTGCACCTGCATTTAGAGTGAATAGGCGGGCCTGAGAACGGAGTGTGAGCATGCGGTGACGAAGGGGTGGAATGAGATAGCGGAGTTCGTCCATGGTGCAGGCAAGTTTACCGTCTGGGCCACTGGGTGCCGCGGCAGGGGTTGCGGCGGGAGCTGCTGCGGCCACTACTGCGGATGCCACGGTCGTATTTGATGTAGTTGAATTATTGGAACCATTGGATTGCACAGACGATGCATTTTCCTCGCCATTTTCATTGTCTGACTCTTCCTCCGCCGCAGGAGCCGCCGCAGGAGCCGCAGGAGCCGCAGGAGTCGCCACAGCCGCCACAGGAGCCGCCGCCGCCACAGTTGCGCTCCCTTTATCTGCCCCAAATACCTGCAGGAAAATCTCCAGGGTGCGCCCCAGGTCGTCCCCAAGGGCTGTATTGATATTGTAATTAATAATAAACTGATTGAGAGATTGCAGCCCCAAATGGTTCCACGACTGTGCCTTTGACAAACCAATGGAGTCCTCCAGTGGTGTAATGAGAGTCGTGTAGTAGAGGTCCCCGAAAATATCGAGATACTTTCCTGCCTTTAGCATCTCCAGTTCTTTAGCCGCCGCGGCATCCTCCTTTTCCAGAGAGACCGTGAAACCTTCTTTACGCAGATCCTCGAGAATACTTTTCTGACTTTCACCTGTCCCCGCACTAAGTTTGTCCATCTGTGCCTTCACCTTTGCCCGCATACTCTCTAATTGCTCCATACGACGCTTGACGCGATCAGGTATATTGGCTGGATTCATTTCGGCATTAAGGCGCTCTTCATTTGCCTTGACCTGACCTGCGTGGGCTTTTGCGGTGTCACTTGAACTAGCTGTGTTTTCTAGTCGCCCCTCAATAGTTGTAGCCTGTCTAGGCGGTTTAGCAGGAAGAATTTGTCTAGCCGGTTCATCTACAACAGCCCCTTGTGTAGTGACTGAAGACTGTCTAATAATAACAGGAGGATGTAATAGACTATTATTATTATTATTAACATTTGATCTATTCTCTAACGTGGGAGTTCCTGGTGGAGTTTTCTGTATACGAGGTTCGCTTCCTGGTGTTACTGTGCCCGCCGGTGATGGCCTTGCAACAGTAGTTCCAAATAATCGTATGCCTGTTGGAGACAGGGTTGTATTTATCGCACTCGGTCTTCTAGGCGGTGTAGTGTATCCATTACCCAAACCTGTTCCAGAAATCCCAGGAGGTGGCCCACTCGACATATCTACAAGTATCCCCAGAAAGAAACGGCCTAAACTCTGGCCGCGTCTCCTAGATAGAAATGTCTGCTGCTACTGTCGCTACCCAGGAGCCGAAGGTATTCAACCCTTGGAACCCCCGCAATCGCGAGATTCAACTCGACAATGTCCACCGGATTCTTCGCAAGTATGGCTGGAAGGGCCGCCTCCGCGCCCTCACGCTATTCCAGCAGGCCTGCACACACAAATCCTACGTGGACCGTCCTGACCTTTGGGCTGAGCATTCAGAGAATGGTGAGCCGATGGTCATGGCTGAAAAGCCGGCCAACTGTCTGCCCCTGCGGCGCGCCGACAACGAAGAACTGGAGTTCCTCGGGGACTCCGTTCTCGGTTGTATTGTGGCGACTTACCTGGCCGAGCGTTATCCGGGACAAGGCGAGGGTTTCCTTACACGCCTGCGCACCCGTATTGTAAACAACAAGATGCTCGGGCATTTGGCGAAGGAGGTGGGCCTCGGTCCCTGGGCGGTCCTCAGTCGCCACGTCGAGGATGTGTGCGACGGCCGCAACAATCTGCGAATCCTGGGGTCTCTCCTGGAGGCCTGGATTGGGGCGCTCTACAAGCAAGAAGACCAGGTCGGCCGGGGCTATCAGGTGTGCTACGAGTGGATCACTACTCTAATTGAGCGTCATGTGGACTTCGTGCAACTTATCACGGAGGACACCAACTACAAGGACCAACTCCTCCGCTGGTTCCAGGCGACCTACCACCAGCCCCCGCGCTACAAGGAGGTCGAGGTGGTCGGTCCTCCCCACGACCGCACATTCACGATGGGTGTGCTGGATCCGAGTGGGGCTGTGATTGCCACTAGCACGGCACGCAATAAGAAGGTCGCGGAACAGGAAGCCTCTCGGCTTGCGCTCGAGAGGCTGTCCTGCACTGAGGCGGCAACTGCGTAGCCGCCGAACAAGAAGCGAGCCGGCTTGCACTCGAGGTGCTCGGTGGCATTGGAAATGCCACTAGCAGCGCACCCAGCCCCGCCTAAAATATTTCCCACCATACACATAGCACACCCCTAAATGACAACCCCAGAGCAATTATTCGAAAATTATGGAAATAATATATGGTCGCCATCAATCCGGCGAGCAGACATTGACCGCAATAATGAAGAACTCATAGAGGAATTGCGCATACATGCGCAAAGTGTTTGCCGCAATAATATCGGCGAGTCATATATTTATGAGGCACTTGATGCATTTACCCATGGTTATGTATACTACGATGATTCCCAGTCCGAGTCTCCTATATTAGGGTTCGTAGTATGGGAAGAAAAGCATAATAAAGCCATTAAAAGTGGAGGGTTTATGTCATTTTTATATGTATATTTAATATGCACACAGCCCAATGATAAGCATATTTGCAGGCGAATAATGTATGATATTGAAGTGGCTGCATTAGAAAGAAAAATAAATCTTATAGAGTTACATTCATTGGATGATAAAGTTAATATGTATAGGCATTTTGGATATAAACTTGTAAGAGAAGACACGCTTGAAATGGCTAAAGTAATAATCCCATCAACCATACATCGCAAGTCCAGGAATTCCACGCGCAGAATCGCCCAGCGCCGTAAAAATACGCGTAAACAGCGCAATAATCCAGAGGATTATTAACATAATGCGTAAGCCTAAATTCCCCGCACATTCCCATAGTAATGAAACTATCCCTAACTGTGACTGAAGACCTCCACTTTGAAATCTTCAAATATGACCAGCCGTCCCTCACATCATACTTGTCCATGACCCGCGTATGGATTATTAAGCAATATCCTGGTGACCCAAACACGGCCACGCCCACAGTTCTCCATCTCCGCGACTTGTCCACCTGCGCCCTCACACGCCACATAATTGCAGAATCGGCCGGCTACAATCCACACCTCGAACGCCTCGATTTCCACTGGACCCTCCACACAGGCATTAAGAACGACCAACTCTCCCTAATTGGCAATGAACTAGGTGTCGTCGTCCAGCGTTTCGACTTTACGCGCCTGCGCCTGGAAGACCGCCTGAAGGCCATACTTGACTTAATGAATACCACCGAAGACTATCAGCAGTCCCTATGAGTTTCGAATATGAAGTTTTACCTGAGTTGCAGGATGTAGTGTATAAACCTATTGTGTTTACTCTCAGTCCCATACAAGTGGCCAGATTTGAGGCATGGAAAGCCGGCTTCGCCTACAATGGGAGTTGTTGTGGAGGTGGTTTCACATTCTCATTTACACCAACCAGTGTTGGAACAATTGTGAGTGTAGTTCATGGTAAAACAGGCACCAAACTAGACCTAACTGAAGATATTTAATATAACAAACTATCTAAATAAATCCACTAAACTATTAGTATGTCTACGCATGGTTTAGAGAAGGTGCTCTTTGATAATTCGTATCAACATCTTGAAATGCTCGAAGACTATGCTTATACTGAATTTAAACACATTATTAATCCCGCTTATATGTGCGAATCATTTGGCACATTTTCGCATGGTTATGTCTATTATAAGAATGATTTACTTCAAGGGTTCGCGCTGTGGAAATTCGAGAGTTCGAAAGCCACCCATAATTCCTCACAACAATGTCATATACTACTCATATGTGCAGAACAAAATGATATAGACATGGGAATTACTATATTGCACGATATAGAAAATTATTGTGTTAGTCAGTATATATATTATGTATATATGTCACCTGCTAATAGTGAATTAATAATGTATTACGCTCGCAATGGCTACACGCTTGTATGTGATGACTCGCATAAGAAAATCATGTCAAAGTATTTGACACGGCATAAATCCCTGCCAGACTTGGGAATATTATAAGCAAATATACCAGATATGGACGCCAGTCAACTTACGCGCATCCGCATGGAAGCCGCCCAACAGTATAAGAGTCGTGCCCAGCCGGCTGTCGACGCATCACTCCAGACATACCGCACAATGATTAAGGCAGCGGCCGGCGGTTGCGCCGTGCAGCCTGCCCAGCCACTCGGCTTCGTCGAGCAGTGCCCTAATTGCGATAATCGCGTGGTCGGTGTCACACAGATCGACGGGACGACCGTCCGCCAGACCCGCACACTCGCCCAAGAGGGCCACCTCCGACTCGGCTCCCAGGGGTCCGCAAGTCAGATCGTCTCCGCCGACGCCATCGCATACCGCCAGGCAGGTCGCGCAGAATGTGCCGGCCCCGCCCCATCCGCGGTCGGCATAACAGTCCCCACGCCCGGTTGCGGCGATTGCGCAACGGCCGTCTATGGTGAGCCTGGTCGCTATGACCCTCTCCGCCCCGATGACCGCCTCCTCGTCCCGGCACCCTGTGGAATCCCCGCAGAAGAACGACGCGTCGTCCCCGCCCCATGTGCACATGACAGCACCCCCTATTACGACCCCGTGGCCGGCAAGTGGACGCACCAGGACCGCGGCACCCTAGTATATCCTGTGCCACCGTCCGCATAAACTGACAAATTCAGTGTGCGGAAATATACAATTAAATCCCATTGTCAATGCGCCATGAAGGTTTGTAATCAAACCTCCATAACTCATTAGAATGTCCGCGACCGGTCCACGGCAATTCAAATCAATGACCAAAACGGCAGTTAAGGTGGCGGAAAGACCACCTCCGACTCTCGCCGAATTATCCGTGGCTCGCTACGAACCCGCGCCACAAGCATTTAGGGGAAGTGATGAGGATGAGAGTGATATTATAGTGCCGGCGGCTGCCTTCGCGCCCGCTCCAACGGCCGCTGTTGCTCCGTATGCGCCCACGCTAGCCCCCACGCAACCCCTAATTGCAGCCACCGTGCTTCCACCTGCGCCACCCCCTCAAATTCCTGCAGAGGTGCCCGCGGAGCCAACGGAGGTCGACGAGATAGCCACCGCCGCCGCCCCCAAGCCGAAGGCCAAGGTCTCTCTCCGCGCAGCCCTCAAGCAGCGCACAGAGGCCACCGAGGCAACCCTCGACACATACAAGGCCCAGCAAGACTCCGAGTTCGGCCAGCCATTCTACAAACTCATCGCGCGCAATCCCGACCCCAAACTCCGCCTGCCGTCCGTCTTCCACCCCCTTACCCGCCGCGGCTACGGACAATTCCTCTACAAGACCTTCCGTCAATTCATCCTCGAACCCCTAACTGACGCCCAGAAACTCGACACGGAGCGCTGCAGCCGCATGATGATCACGTCCTCCGCCGAGCGCGCCAAGATCGAGGCATTCCCCTATCAGCAGTTCGTCCGCGAATATCTCCGCTCCGCCACACCCTACCGTGGCCTCCTCGTCTACCACGGTCTCGGCTCCGGTAAAACCTGCTCATCCATCGCCGCCGCCGAGGCCCTCTACGCCACCGCCGGCAAGAAAATCGTCGTCATGACCCCAGGGTCCCTCCGTGGTAACTTCCAGGGAGAAATCCAGAAGTGCGGCTTCCAGTTCTATCGCCTCGACAACCACTGGACCCGCCAGCCCCTCGAGAACCCCTTCATCGCCGCCTTCGCCACCTCCGTCCTCAATCTCACCCCCGACTTCATCAAGCGACTCCGCGCCAGCCCTGACCCATCCATCTGGATTCCTGACACCAGCAAGCAGCCCAACTACGCTGACCTAACTGCACAAGAACAGACGGCCATTCGGGCACAGCTCATCAACACCATTGAGAGCCGCATCACATTCATCAATTACAACGGTATCACATCGACCACACTTAAGACAATGGCGTGCGCCCCCGTCAATCCATTCGACAACTCCGTAATTGTGATTGACGAAGTCCACAACTTGACCCGTCTAATGGCATCGGGTGCTCTGCGGAAATATATGGAACCGGCGAAAGGGCGCCGCCAAAATCCGTATCCTCCTGAGCCGGTCGGCGTGGATAAGTGGAAGCCATATCTCTGCAGCATGGCGGCCAATTACGAGCGCGCATTCCTCTTCTACCGCCTTCTGGCCGAGGCCAAGAACTGCAAAATCGTCGCCCTGTCAGGCACACCGATTATTAACGACCCTGACGAGTTGGCCATTTTAATCAACGTGCTCGGTGGATATATCCACACAGTTAATGGAACACTCCAGTCAACCGACGACGCCTCCAAGCAGACCCTGGCACGCCTCGTCGCAGAGGATACGCGCCTCGACGGCTGCTTTTTCACGGGCGGCACGGCGACCACCGGCTTCCGCATCAGCATATTCCCTGAGGGATATGTGAAAGTATTCGAGGAGGGGCGCTTCGTCGGCCTGCGCGAGGAAGAGACGGCCGCCGCACAGGTCGGCATTCGCGAGGCCGTCGAGGCGCTCCTCGTAAAGGCCCGCGCGGCCGGCCTCAAAATAGACGATAAGACCCTGGATTATGTCGCATATCCTCGTCTACCGCCCTACAAGGAGGACTTCAATCCCGCCTTCGTGGACCGTGATGCGGCCGATGTAAAGAATGAGATTGCACTTATGAATCGTATGGCCGGCTTCGTTTCATACTATAAGGGGGCAACGGAGGGTGTTATGCCTCGCATTGTGGAGGATAAAGTTGTCTATGTGCAGTTGAAAGGCTGGGCGCTAAAGTATTACCAGACCAAGCGCACGAAAGAAATCACGGAGGCGCCGAAGGGCGCTAAAGATCCTGAGGCGGATGAAAAGAATGTGTCGTCTTATCGTTTCAACAGTCGCGCGGCGTGCAACTTTGCATTCCCGCCAGATATTGAACGCCCCTTCCGCACGAAGGCCGAGAAGTCACGCATGGAATTCGGGGCACGGGAGGTCGCTGATGTGCAATTAGGAGAAGGTGAGGCGGCGATTGAGGACCTGGTCGAGGAGGAGCGGGAGGCGGCGGTGGCGGCTGCTGAGGATGAGGCGGCGGCCGCAGCACGCGGGGAGGAAGAGGCGGAGGCTCCTGTGCCTGCAGCGGCAGCCCCCGCCGCTCCCCTAAGTGCAATTCCTGAGGGACCCGAGGGGACCGTAGAGGGAGGCGGTGATGAGCTTGAGCCGCTCGGCGAAGACTTGGAGCCACTCGATGGAGGTGACTATGATGAGGATTTCACAATGGCCCCACAGGACGGCGGACAGACAAAGAAAACCGTTAAAATGTCCAAAGAAGAGGCTGCTGAGCGTGCACGTGCTGCCCTTGCGAGTATGGGTCTGGTGGATGCGGCAACCGCTGCTCCTCCTGCACCTGAACCCGTCGCCGCACCGGCCGTCCCCAGACTTACGCTTGGAAAGGCTAAGAAAGCATCCGCTACTGCCGATGCCACCACAAAAGCAGCAGCAGATATGCTGGTAAAACTCGGTTTTGCGCCAGCAGCCCCTGCCGCGCCATCCCTAAAAGACACCGAGTTCATGACTCGCACTGGCGAGGCGGTTCGTGCAAAACCTGCAGTCTCCCGCACTGCGGCTGCAGCGCCTCCACCTGGCGCTGTTTTCGCCCTCAACTACGACCAGCGCCTCCAGGCCGCCCTCGATGAGATCCATCGCGACCGTGCCAAATATCTCTCCCTAACTGGCGTCGGGCAGTCGAATCTCCGTGAGTATTCACCCAAATATGCCTCTATGATTGAGCAGATTGAACAGATTCCTGGCACATCTCTCATATATTCCGTCTTCAAGGCCGCTGAGGGTCTCGGCATTTTCGGCTACGCTCTGGAAGCGAACGGCTACAAACATATCAAATTCGTCGGGTCAGAGAAGAACCTCGCATTCGACGAGGAAACCACCCGCAGTTTCGACGAAGACCCTGATAAGACCACCAAGCGTTACATGTTTTTCACCGGCGAGGGGTCCCTCGACGAGCGCAAGACAATTCTCAACATCTTCAACGGGTTCATCGACCGTCTTCCGTCGAAAATCCAGGAGGTGCTGCGGCGCAACGGCTATACGGACAATATTAGCGGCCAGATTTGCCGCGTCATTGGCATTACCGCGGCCGGTGCCGAAGGTATTTCCCTAAAAGCAGTGCGTGCAGTCCACATTATGGAGCCCTACTGGAATAAGGTGCGGACAGAGCAGGTGAAGGGCCGTGCAGTCCGTATTTGCTCACACATGGACCTCCCTCCTGAGGAGCGGACCGTGTCGATCTTCACTTACTGCTGCATGTTCGACCCCGCTGATTTGCGGACATCTGAAATAAGTGAGACCATTAAGCGGAACGACGAAGGGAAGACCTCGGACCAGGCAGTTATGGCGATTGGAGACCGCAAGGAACGTATTAACACACGTTTCTTGGACGTGCTCAAGCGGTGCGCAGTGGACTGCTTGCTTAACAGCGCGCAAAATGAGGCCGGCATTCAGTGCTTCGGTGGCATTCCTGGGACAATCGACGAGCCGGCATTCGATCCCAACTGGCGGGTCGACCTGGAAAACACTGCGCGTTTGCGGGTTCGCAGCGCGGCGGTTGCGGCAACGGCAGCACCACAGGCGGGTCTATTAGGATTGCCCGAGGAGGCCGCTGCCGCTGAAGCAGAGGAGGCTGAAGCCGAGGAGCAACCCGAGCCGGCCGAGGCTGCCGCACTTGCAGAGGCCGCACCGGCCCGTCCAATGCCACTTGCGATGACTCTGGCAAAGGCGGCGGCAGTGCCTGTGCCAAAGAAGCGCATGGTCGCGAAGCCGAAGGAGGCTGATATTATTACATACAAGGGTAAGAACTACTGGCTGCGCCCCGTCAAAGGCCAGGCACTCACCTACACCCTATTTGCGACCGACGACCTGTTCGGAGAGACCCCCGTTGGAACTGTTGCGCGGAATCCGTTGAATCCCGCGAAGGCGAAGTTTACGATGTTTGCGGCGACGGCGGCAGCGCCTGCGGCAGCGCCTGCGGCTGCGCCACCGACAGAAGGTCCTGTAGTTGAGGAATAAGGATTACAATATAGCGTGTTCTCCCTGAGGATTTATTCCAAAATCACGACAATGCGCGCCTCTGAATTCGTCCCTCATTTCTTCTAGTGTGGCTAATGAAGAAAGAACTTGTGCTTTCAGGGTTTGATACGTTTCAAAATGCCTGTTGCAAAAATCCTCGCGGGTTATGTCCCGTTCTCTATTTCTAATTCTTTGAAGTTCTCTCGTAGGTATCCCCCCGTGGTGGATGCGACGACCGGTGCGACGACCGGTGCGACGGGCGCGACGGTTACGACCGCGTTTATGTGTAGCACGCTTTGGCATTTATACTTTATAGCCCCGATTATAATTTGGCGTGTTTAGAAAGTGTATATAATATAATTATATGTTCATATTGTTATATTATATTTAGTTGTCAATAACCCCGCCTGTTTCACATCACAGGCATAGGGAGCCGCTTGTTGTTCATCGGGAGCCGCATGTTATTTATCGACACGGCCTTGTTATTTCTCTTCGGAAATACATTTTTCACGGTTCTTCTGAGCCGATTTACATTTTGAACAGACATAGGCTCAGGTGGTAGTCCAGTATTTGATGGATAATATCTTGCCGGCCTTTTCAGTGACTGGCTCCGAGACTGCCGCCGTGACCGGCTCCGTGACTGCCGCCGCGACCGGCTCCGTGACTGCTGCCGCGAAACCGCGCGGAAAAGCCGCCGAACCGTCCGCCCAAGACGATTTGCCACACTTGGCACCTGCTTAGCAGCCGCCGCAGCAGTATTTGTAACTGCACGTGAACCAGACACAACTGCCTTTCTTATGCGCCGCGTATATCCGTCCATACTATCTACCTAGCCCCAATATTTTACGCATCCCAGCGAGCCACCAGCCCGCCCACAATTTTCCAAGAATGTTCCCCACCATCCCTAAATGGCGTATCTGCGTGACTCAGCGTCGTATATGTAAAATTGCGGTCGAGTTCCGCCCCAAAGCACGCATAATGATTAAAATCATCCACTAAAAGCACCGTATCAGGGCCAACGTGCGATCGCAGTTTACTGAACCATTGACACCGTGCATGCCCAGTCGGACCGTCGACCAGGATGAGGTCATACACCTCAGGCTCGAGGCGCACCGCGTGGATATGGTCAGCATCATACATGTGGACGCGAATCACCGGGTGTTCAACTGCATACTCGGCCGCGGTTTCATAGGCATCATACACGACCTTCTCACAGCGCGCCGCCAGATAGTCATACATCTTCACCGTAGAATTCCCACAACCAAATTCGAGCACCTTGAAAACCGGCTTGGGTCGCACGTGAGGCCACAAAGCAGTCATCTCGGCCGGTGTATAGGACCAGCCGCCCACAAAATCTTCCGCGCACACGTCGTTCATGATTCTATACACATTCTAATTGAACCACTTTATATCCCAGCGGCCCTCCAGGTCGCGCGTATAGTCCGCTGCGCCAAGCAAATAGTCGAATACGTGGAAATAGCGCACATGACCAGTGAATCCAGGAATTCCTCCACCATATTTGTGAAATCCGAGAGAAATCATCGGCATGTGCGGTGCACTGCCCCCTTCAGCCGGCACTGGCCTATAAAAGACATCGTCGTCGATTCGTAAAGACGCGTGGTCGGCTTGGCCGCCGCCGCCCAGGCTCTGCACTGAAAGTGCGACATCGCCCGGCTGGCCCTCCTTAAAAGAAAGACAGACGTGATACCAGCGTGCCCGCTCAACCGGCATACGACTACAGAAAGTATATGCTGCTCCTTTCAGGCGATAAAGATAAAAGTATACCCCCTGCTCATAACCCGGTCCAGCTGGTGTATAGGCGATATATACAAAGAATGGATATGCCGTCGCCACACATCTCATAGGTTGCTCGCCGGCAGTCGGTAATTGCTCGAACCGCACCGTAAATGTTATGGACCTCCAGGCCATTGGACTAACAGGCGTTGTGCATTGCCAAAAAGACCGCGAATAGAATGCCGCAGTTGATTCGAGGCCTCCTGTGCGGCGATTGTCAATTTCCACGCCATTTGTGAGACTGTAGAAAATATCGGGGTTGCGTGCCTCTTCCCAGCGCCGCCCTGACCCAAATGTGCCGACAAACTGGGGGTTCGCATATGTGCCGGCAGGAGGGGCTGGTCGCTCCCGTGCATAGACCGCAAAGCGTAGCATGGGGGCACGAGAGTCCTGTGTGAGGAATCCAGTTAGGGGTGTAGGGGGTGCCGCCGTTGCGCCTGCGCCTGCACCAGCAACAGCCGCATCCACCATTTCTACGCGGTCCTCGGGGGAAGCCGACCACAGGGCCCGCACAAATGTATCGGTCGTCGCTGGCACAGTGGTGACCGCCTCGCTGGTCGCCGATCCGCCCTTGAGCCGCCTGAAATCGGCCGGCTCATCCCGCGACTCCACTTCGAAATCCCACAACTCCTTATTGGCAACTATTATCATGCCGGCCGTGGCTGCTACGCGCCACTTTATACGCCGCGGTGCGACCGGTCGCAGGCGGCAGACCGCAAGAAAATCGGCGGAGCCGGCGTAGTCCACAAAGGCCGACATGGAAAGCGGCAGGCGATCCACTATGCGCCGCCCCACCAGCATGCGGCCAGAACCGGCGCGCGCAAACACCTCCACGCCAGGCACACCTGCCGGCTCAGGCACACCCAGTGCGGCTCTTGCGCGCCCCTGCACATCCGCATCCAGCGATTTCACGCGCGCCGCCAGGGTCTGTATGTAGATTTTCATGTCGGCCCACGTCGGGAGCATGTAGAGTTGTTCATAGAATTCGGGAGAATCGACAGCGACACGCTCAGCCGGCCACGCCAGGCCCCCTTCGCTCCCACCCGCTTCCCTAAATGCTTCTCTCACACAGCGCAATGGAACTGCGTGGGCAGGTGTGGCTGCGGGGACATCGGAGCAGAAATTGTAGTTTTCTAGACCTTCTGTTCGGGGTTTCCGAAGGAAGGATGGCAAGGTGGCCTGCAAAATAGGGTCCGTTCCTTCAAGTGCCGCCTTTGGCTGGGCCGGCTGGGGGGCGCGGAGGGATGCAGTTAGAGTTGTTGCTGCACCGCTGCCGCCGAGGCGCATGGCATCGGTGGACCGCTGCATCATATATGCGAAATCTGCGGCAGGTTTGATGGCTGGTTCCAGTGGGGCTGCATGCCCGCCCCCGAGCAGGCAAGGTGCCGCCGCAGCCGCAGCAGCCGTGTCGTGGCGCCCGAGCGCGAGTCCGATGACATCCGCGCTCTCATAATTGTTTCCTGCACGGGCTGCGCGCAAAAGCGCTTCAGGTGCCGGCCCACGACGTGATGGCGGTGGTCCCTTGAATTCGGGCAGCGCGGGTGGATTGAGCGCGGCCTGGGCGACAGCCTTGGCTTTTGCGACAGCATCTGCTGCAGCAGCCTCTGTGGCCCGCACGAGTTCGGCTTTCGCTATGCCGGCATAGGATGCCGCCTGTTTTGCCGCCCGCACATATGTCTCCTTCTCTAAAAGCAATTTCAAGGGATCCACGACAGCCACGTCTGGTTCGACAGGGACCACATAATTTGGCTGTGGGGCTGAGCGCTCTGCTCGCTCTACGCGCTCTGCTCGCTCTACGCGCTCAGCCCGAGGTTCTATTATAGGCGCCGGCAGTCCATTTATTGATATGGCCGGCGGCAATCCCGTCGCCTCTTCACTTAGGGCCTCACTTAGAGCCGCAAACATCTACTATGGGGCTGCGAAATGGGCCGCGCCATACTAAACTCGGAGTGTGCATTTAGGGGATATATGGGACTGGGTGCGACGGCGCGGCGCCAGATACTTGTGTCATGGCCGCGGTGTATATATCACTCACTCGGACGGCAGCCGCTGACAGTGGAACATGTGATTCCGAAATATTGGTTGCGCGAATTGTATGGGGCTCACTTTGCTGGCCAGCCGGCAGTCGATGATGTGCTGCACTTGTTTCCCGCGGGGCGGCGCGCGAACTCGGAGCGGGGCCATCAGGGCCTGCACTTTGTGGCGGTCCCTGATGCATCGAAAGGTGTGTTGGCGCGGAGTCTGCAGTTAATGATGGTGAAATATCCTGAGATTCAAGATATTTTGCCCATGGTGTTGGTTCCCGAGTTATATGAAGAATGGCTGGAGAGGCCCGTATGTGCTGCGGAAAGGCGGCGTATGGCACCGCGGTTGTCGCTGTCGCAGCAGCAGACCGACATCATCTCCTAACTGACCGTTTGCGGTGGCGTCTGGTGCCGCTGCTGCTGCTGCGCCGGCGTTTGCCACCAGCCTGTGCGGTGCCACAAACAGTTGCAACATATTTACCGTTTGCACCCACTTTGAACACAGTCCGCTCAGTCGGCTCTTTCTTGGCCTCCATGAATTTGATTTTTCCGTCTTTATCCCTAAATGCAACAGTCGGGAAACGCAGGCATGCCATGAAGCCGATATTCATGTAGTTTCCGTGGGCGAATCCACGGGCGGCATATAAGAGCCGGTTAGGCTGGTGTGTTTTCGCGGCATCATCATAGGCCTTTGCGGAAGCAGTCAATGAGAATCCGCCTGCTTGTGCCGGCTGCATAGTAGGGGCGACAGGGGCCGGTTCATTTGCTGCTGGTGCATTTTGTGCTATTGCCGCCTCTTCTTCACTTTCCTTCTTATCCTCTGCATCTTCCAGTCCAGGGTCGACTTTGATCCGTAAATCAGGAAGCACATAGTCGAGTAGCCCCTGGTCGGTCGCCGCCTTGCCCACACGTGTAAAAGGCAGCCCCTCAAAGAATGCCATATAGTCAGGCTTGTCCGTCGGCACATATGCCAACTGACTAGCCGCCTCACCCAGGCACACGCGCCGAATGTCTTTTATATCGTAGGCACGCCCAGTCTTCTTTGTGGGATAAAGTTCTGTCTTCAGTAAAGTATACCCAGGATGGTTAAAAGAAGGTTTCGGGACGGACGTAATAGGATCAAGGTTGGCGGTCACACGGTCCAAAGTGAGCACCCCGCTGTCCAAAAACCCGTTAAAGTAATTCCGTGCGTCGTCTGAGAATAACATAGGGGCGCCAAATGTCACACAGTGCACAGGCTTCGCCACAGTCTTCCCGTGAGCCACCATTAAAGAACAGAGAGACGCCATCGCGCCGCCCAGACTGTGGCCGAGCACAACAACACGGTCCACAGAGTCGTCACCGGCCAACTTTGCGACAACCTTCAATATATCTGCAATCTCTGTCCGCAAATGATTATAGAACCCCTTATGGACTGTTCCAGGTGCACCGGCAAGTTCAGGGATATCTTTAAGGGCAATCTTTGACACATTCAGGTCGCGACGGAAATCTTTGAGAGACGACGACCCCTTGAAACAAACATAGACGACTTCTTTTTGGAGCACTTTAGAGTTGCCGGCGCCATACTTTATGATACTGCATCCTGACAGCGGGAAAAATGCGCCGACTTCTGTGGTTGCTCCAGCGGCTTCGCCACCAGGTGTGATAAAAAGATCACGGAAAGACCGGTAGCGGCGCAATTGATTATCGAGAACTGTTATAATATCATTCATATCTGCAGGCCCGTGCTTTGTAAACGGCAGTGCACGCATAAACATATCACTGGGGGCATATGCGAGCCGCGCAAAGTATGCACAGCGAGTCAGGAACGCCTCATAGTCGTAAAAGAATGTGGGCTCGAACAGTATGTCAAGGGTTTCTTTGGCAGGATTATATTGTAATCTATCGGTTCCTACAAAAACTTTTAGGAGGTTCGTGAGTTTCATCGGGACGAGGGGATTGGTCGCGACTGCGGCTGTCGCTGGCTCTGTGGGAGTTGCCTGTGTAGTAGCCGCCACAGTATTTGTGGGCGTATTTGCGGGCGGTCCATTACCGCCACCACGCCGTCGCCGCGTATAAGCCTTCGCCATTCTACTAATTGGCCCCTATAATCCAGGCAGGCCCGAGCCACTGCTGCCTGTCCCCGCTCCAACACGGGCAACCGCAGCCGGCCGACCCATTACCTTCGACCGCAGCAGATCGGCCTCCCGCAACTCCTGGTGTGTATACCCATACATACCCCTAATTGCAGCCAGTCGCTCCTGCTGAGGAGCGCCATCGTCATCTGCCAAACGCTTCACCCGCTCATAGGCCCGCCGTAGCATATCTATATCACCCGTCGCCGCCCCATTTGACCGAGCCCACGTGATCGCCTCGGCCGTGGCGGGCCTGAGTGTGCCACGCGCCGACCCGCCAGCCGCCGCGTATAAGGTCGCCATACATTCGACCGGCAAACTCCCATCCGCCTCCCGCATCCCACACGGCTCCACCAGCGATTTCCCCAAGCATTGCACGCGCGCCCGCTCCACATCCCTCTGCGCCGCCGGCCTACCGTCGGCACCCAGTCCTGTTCGTGCCATCAGCGCCAATTCCCGCACATATGTATGAATATCGGCCAGTCCCCGCGGCCGTGACTCGGCGTCCCACAGAATCTCAGGAGCCTTCTTAATATCATCGGGGTATCCGCGCCCAGCCGCCGCACATCCATTCACTTCCCATATCCGCTTCAGGCAGCCAAGGCTGTAGTTCCCAGGCACAGCCCGTGGCCCCGCACACTCTCCTAAATGCAGTTGCTTGGCCGACGCGTCGGTCCGCACAACAGGCCCTGTGGAACATGCGGCAGTGTCCACAAACTCGAAGGGAATCCGCAAAGGAAGCACGAGACCTCCACGGCCAGCGCCGGCGAGCATTCTGAATACATACTGGTCCCCGCCGACTCCTATATAGCCTTCGCGGCGAGGCGCGGCGCCTGTGAGTGTGTCCACTTCAATTAGTTTGGAGATGTCGACTGTGTATGGTCCGCTACGCGTAGTCCCTAATAGCAGTCCACCGACCGATTCCCCGCCGACCCGTATATAGAGCATAGTGCCTTCACGCAATCCAGTTAGGGAGATGGGTTGCCCTTCAAGGGCGCCATTAAATAATGGATTAGAGTCCGAGCCGCGGGCAGACCCAGATGCCCCACCGATGGAGACAATTGCGCGGCCACGGCCAAACAGGCGCAAAGTTGCTGTCTGGCCGCTGCCTGCCGGCACGTAGCGCATGGCGGCGTCAGTCGTGCAGACAGCGCATTCGGGGTCAGAAAAGGACCCTTCACTCTCACAATAGAGTTCCTTCTGGCGGCGCTCGCATGT
>JACCDO011904319.1_pt1 | contig 19324 bp, 9 predicted proteins | sample 7446101 | NCBI WGS metagenome assembly JACCDO01 (sample SAMN15323440, study PRJNA562643) | freshwater metagenome | isolation source: river surface water | place: USA:Blue River Watershed | collected 2017-08-16 | reverse complement strand
GGAGGGAAAAACTAATTAAATCTGTGAGAACTGCAGAATACTGTGCTCAATTGCAGTACTGCGTCATAACTCAAAGTACTAAATACTAGTATTACTCGAAATTATCAAGATTATGAGTACTAAATACTAGTACTACTGGAAATTATCAAGATTATAGGTACTAAATACTAGTACTACTGGAAATTATCAAGATCATGAGTACTAAATACTAGTGCCATAGTATAGTACTTAGTATTTATTCATGTCTTCTAGTATTAATAACACTGTATTATTGACACCGGTACGCGACAGCCCTGGACTTTCCTTCAAAAAATTTAAATACGGTAAAGCGAATGCGCACAACCAACAGCATTCTGTCGCTACCTGCAAGGGGGCACACACCCTCCACTGGAACCAGTCGTGTGGCAGGAAATGTGTTTGCCAAAACACTCGCTGCTACCGGGGAGACCAAGCAGGGTACCCAAGTGGTGGCAGACAAAACGAGAAGTGGAGCTATCGCTAGATTGGGTGCGATTGCTGATGACGAATGGGGTGATAGTGATGATGGATTGGATATTGTCATAGATCCAGAGAAGGAATCAAGTATATTGTCAAGGCAAAAGGTGGGTGGTCATAGATATGATGGTTCGGTTGTTGTACCGAACCCAATTAAATTGCACGTTAATGTTAATGAAGTCCCGGCAAAATCTTTTGGAATAAGTAGCAGCTCCAATACTTCTGCCACCAATACTGCCACTAATGTTAATAACAATGCAAAGCGAACATCAACATTGGGTCAAGTTGGATCAGAGAAACATGTAACACTTACCAACACTCAGTTAGAGCATCAGCAAGAATCGTTAAGAAGGCAATTAGCAGAACAGCATCAATCAAATCGTTACCCATCATCCGTCAGTACTAATAAATCTACAAGTAATAATATTGGGGTATCTACAATAGGTAGAAATTTCCGAATGATTGGGACAGTTCTTCAAGATGTGAGTGAGTTGATGAAAAATGCGACGAGAATGCAAGAAAATAGGACGCAACGTCAAGCCGCAGCAGCATCATCCAGTAGTGAATTGCAGAAGAAACGGGCTCGCGATGAAGAAATAGATGCATTATTGGCCAAAAAATCAACCCATGAAAGTGAAGCAGAAAATGCAATATTTGATAGGTTTAACAAAGAATGTGACAAATATGCGGCATTAGAGAAAAAAGCTATAGCCCAGAGCGAAATAAAGTCGATCAAAATTAAAGCATTTTATTGTGAGGATTGCAAACTATTAACAGAAAAAGCGATTGATCTCTGTCGTACCAAGGGACATCGCCAAGTTGCGATAAATACGGTTAAGAAATTTTTTGAATGTAAAAAATGTTATAGACGAGAGTTTACACTCGGTGATGCCATGTTTCCTAAGAAACGATGTCAGATGTGCAATTCTTATGAATGGGTATCTTGTGGTATCAAAGGTTCAACTGCGGTTGATGGTAGAGCTGATGAAGGAATAGTTAGTGCATTTTCAGAGTGGACAAGTAAGAAGGAGAGAAGAAGAATAGGTGAAATGGTGAGTAGACTGGACTAGACTATTGTGTATTATGTTCATATTGTTTTATATAACAGTATTCTGTACAATTTTTTCGTCTAAAGTGCAGTTCCAACCAGTCCTGCTTTGTATAATTTTCCAATTCTATAAGCAATTACTGGATCTTTCATATGTTGTTGAAATTTTCTGGGATCACCACATTCTTGAAGGATCTTCTGCATATTACTATCCATAAGCCATTCCCTTAATTCTGGATCTTCAAGAATTTGATTAACCCTCTCTTGTTCCTTATCTATAGTAGTGACGGAAGTCGATTGAGTATCTTTAGCTCGTTTCATAGCTTCTACTTGCAACGGACCAACTTCCTCGATTATTTTGGCTGGTTTGGCTGGTTCGGTTCTGTTCTTTTGTTGCTGTTGGGAATCTAACTTTTCAAAATGAGAGGCCATAACTTTACCAAATTCTCTTAAAAATATGTCTACTTCTCTGTCATTCGCAAATCTTTTTTGTGCTTCTTTTGGGTCTTGTTGCATTAATTGCATAGCCGCTGTGCATTTAGGATTTCTTAAACCAGCTGATATTATTGCATTATTTTGAAATACACTCATCAAATCTGGAGTAACCCATTCACCTTGTCGCAACTGCTTCAATGTAGGATTATCGTCATCTTGCATGGCCTTTTGGACTTCGTCAAATACTAGTGATTTCTTCTCCTCTTTCTTTTTTACAATTGTTGGTATAGTTTCATTATCTGTTTTAGTTGTATTAGTAGTTTTGGTGACGGCAGAGGTCGAAGTACTTTTGTTATCATTACTTTTACCACCAAAAAATCCTTTCTTAAATCCCGAACCAAATGTTTTAGTTGCTTTCTTTTCTTCTTTCACCTCAGTTTCTTCTTTTTCCTTCTTCGCTTCCGCTTGAGCCTGCATCATCAACTCCATCAATGAAGGTCCTTCATCGTTCTTGCGAACATCCTCAACCTTCACATCATCACTCGTATCTTCCTGTTTACCAACCTCCATTATCAATGGACCCTTTGCCTTGGGCGCCAGCAGCGACGACAGTAGTCCGTCGAGCGATTTACCTCCTGCATTACCTCCTCCAGACATTATTTTGGAACCAGCCACCGACGTATTAACCTGTCACTAATGACACCGACGTGTTATTTTTTATTACTTTGGAAATTTAATTTTTGAACAGTTTCTGGTAATTCCGGCTCCGTAGGACTCTTGTAACTCTATATAATCTCGCGAAAAGAGAAAAGAGAAAAGAAGAAGATAATTTGGTGGATAAAATCACTGTATTTGGGTGCCGGTCTCTCGCTACTTCGTTAATGGTATTTAACATTTCATTTGAATGACTCGGCTCGACACTCACAGGCACTAGATTGTCAGCCACGCAATGATCAACTGTTTAAGCGTTAACAGATAGTTGTCGATTAAAATGTTTTTAAGACCGGGTGATTAAATCATCAAGTAATTAAATACTTATCAATTTCAAATTTTAAAAAATATTTCATTACTAATTTTCATTTGACAGTAAGCAGCATAGCGAGAAGCAATAGTCCAACTACCTGATCTACTTCCACAAAAACACAAATTTATTGTCTTAATTTACAAATTTCAATCCTTGACAATCAATAGTACTGTACCGGTCCGGTTTGGACGAGCTTCTTCGAAATATATCGAATACTACCAGATACATCGTGATGCAGCGCCCGCCGCCCGAGTCTGACCCGCCTCAGTACGGCGCAGTCCCGAGTAGAGCCTCAAGCACTGGGCAGCCATTGCTGGATAGATATAATGCTCCATTGCGGCCACATCATTATCAACAGAATACACCGCATAATATGTCAAGAGATAGCAGTATTAGTGATGGTGGTACTCGTTCTGATTACAATAATACTAGTGGAGTAAATAGTAAACAATTTTATTCAGGTACAACGTCTTCGATATCGGAAGGTGGTGTGAGTCAACTGTCATTACCAAAACGATCAGCTTCTCCTGTGCTGGCAAATCACGAAGTTGTTAGAAATTCGGTGCCTGTGGAAACAACGTATACAAAACCACAGTATACATATAAATACACGCCACCATTACCGATGCCATCTCAGTTACCGACAGGTACAAGCATACATCCAGCCTTAAATAATGGAAATGCTTCGAATATACAACCTCCCAAAACATATAGCCAAACACCAATCAGTAGTATAATCAACGCCACGAACTTGCCTGCACCAATAATTAATAAGCCACCAATCTATGCAAATCAGAGGATTCCTTCCCCTACTGTACATTTACAACAATTACCGCCTCAACAACATGTTTCAAATATTGGGGTCATGGACAATTCTGTATCACTGAGTCATAAACAAGCAGTAGTAGGTAATGAAGTTAATCAAACCCAACAAGTGAAATCCTTCCAATCAGAACCATCAACGGCACCATCCCATACTCTACATAATCATGGCAACCCTTCACCTCCGTCATTTGTCAATCAGGTCAATTCTGTGCCTCCAACTTATTTGAATCAGAATAAACAATTTCCTCCTACATTTGTCAATCAGGGTAACCCACCACCTCCAAGTTACGTGAATCAGGGTAACCCATCACCTCCTTCAAGCTACGTGAATCAGGGTAACCCACCACCTTCCACGTATGTTAATCAGGGTAACCCATCACCTCCTTTAAGCTACGTGAATCAGGGTAACCCACCACCTTCCACGTATGTTAATCAGGGTAACCCATCACCTCCTTCAAGCTACGTGAATCAGGGTAACCCACCACCTCCTTCAAGCTACGTGAATCAGGGTAACCCACCACCTCCTTCAAGCTACGTGAATCAGGGTAATCCACCACTTCCGACACAAATGAATCAGGGTAACCCTCCTCAATCATATATGAGTAGGGGTAATCCTCCACCAATGTCCTCGCAATTACAACCACCTAAGTATTCGTTATCATCGCCAGTTCCTCCTTTAGAGCATCCCTCCAACAATCAAATGCTTTCGCCTGGACCGTCAATGTCTTCCTCCACTGGTGCTTTACGAAAATCTGGCTCGAGAATAGACCCATCTCAAATGCCTAGACCGCCATGTTTGAGAACAGATATAAAATACCATACAAGAGCTGTAGATGATAAGAGAAAGTGCCCGCCTCTGTCAAATGATATATTTGAAGCTATTGATAATGGTAATGCTTCGCCTAGGTATATCCGACCATCTTTATGTGCGCCACCAACTACCAAAGAAGTTTTGAAACAAGTTGGTATACCAATGGGATTTGTAGCCACTCCATTTGCAGCGCCTGAGAATGGAGAGACACCTGTTCCACTTGTAGATATGAATGAGCATTTGCCTCCAAGATGCTCTAGGTGTAAAGGCTACATTAGTTGTCATGTTCAATGGAAAGATGACGGAAATAGCTGGGTTTGTAATTTATGTACTATGACCAATACCACTCCGCCCTGGTATTACTGCTCATTAGATGGAGCTAATCAGAGATTAGACAGGGACTTGAGGAAAGAGTTGTCATTAGGTAGTGTTGATTTTGTAGTTGGTAAAGAGTACTGTTTGCGACCCGTACAAGAACCGATATATATCTTCGCTATTGATGTTGGTAGTCGGGCTTTATCATCTGGATTCACAATTGCTGCAATACGTGCAATTCAAAACAATCTTGCTCACTTACCAGGTGATATCGCTGCCAAGGCAGGCATTATTACATTCAGTGACAAGATTCATTACTATTTATTACCAGATTCTTCGAAGCCTTTCGACATTGACAAGGTCTCTATCATGCTGTCAGATGCAGACGATCCTTGTGCGGTTTTGCCGTTGAATAGAATTTTATTATCAATTTCAGAAAGTTTAGAAAAGTTGAATTTGTTGTTGAGAAAGATACCAGAATTAGTGCCGAAGGTAAATATCAGTATTGATAATTACATGTGGTCCACACCTGTCGCGGCGATTAAAGCTGTCCAATTGACATTGCAATCAAGCGGTGGTCGGTTATTTCTGTTCACACCTTGTCATCCAACTTCGGGATTCGGTAAACTAAAAATAAAGGAAAATAATAGTGCGTATGGCACCGTTAATGAGTTGTCAATGTATGGGTCGCTTGAGGCGCAGAGTAGTGCGTGCAAAGACCCAGTGGAGAAGGATGTTTATACTCTTTACAATGACCTAATTGCCGCGTGTGTAACTAGTTATGTCGGCGTGGATGTTTTCTATAGCATCGACAGTGATGAGTACCGAGAGGTTGCAGTACTATCAGATTTGTGCATGAAAACAGGTGGTAATATGCATATTTTAACTGGTTCAATGACAATTGAGGATAACGTTCACCGATTGGAGCAGGCACTGACAACTACTGTATGCAACATAGTTGCCTCTGAGGCTGTGTTTAAACTGCGAACCAGTCTTGGATTCAAACTTGAGCGTCTGATAGGTAAAGGGCGATATGATGAAACCCAACAAGAGCTAAGTCTATGTGTAGCCGACAGAAATAGTAGTGTATGCTGCATATTAGAGCATGATGGAAGTATAGTTGATGAAACCAAGACATTTTTACAGTTGGCCGTGTTGTATACTAATTTTAACAAGCAACGGCTAGTTCGAGTGCACAATATATGCCTTATCGCGAGTGGTAATCACACAGTAGTTTTCAGGAATGCTGATTTAGATGCTACCACTGCAATTATAGCGAAGATTGCCATGGATAAGGCCTTGCATATGCCTCTACACGATGAAGCGAAGGGTCCTAAGAGTTATATTACACGTACCGTAAACGACATATTGCATAAGTACCGTGTGTACATAGCGGCTTCCTCTCCTCGAGGACAATTAATATTGCCCGAAAGTTTAAAACTCTTACCATTATATTCATTAGGATTATTAAAACATCCATCATTACTAGAGAATATTCCTGCTACAGGTCAGGCACCTCTCGTCCCTGCGTACAAGACTGGAGGAACACCCTCTGCGATGAACGGGACAATTAAGGTATTTGTAAGGGGTCATGAAAGATCATATCAATTGCGGCAACTATTGAACGCGCCTGTAAAGGAGCTTATTAACTCGTTGTATCCACGGCTATTTCGCATTGATCATCTTGATCCACACGCTGATGTTGATGTATCAACTCTCAACACGTTGCCAGTCACTTCAGAGGTGTTCGATAGCGATGGTATATACATGCTAGACGATGGATTTTATTTGTACGTATATATTGGTAGAGGAGTCTCCCAGTCACTGTTAGAAGAACTGTTTGCTATACCAGCCCATGAGAGGCCGCAGCATTTGACAATACGGCAAAATTCATCGCTCTCGAATCGAATATCTGATCTAATAGAAATCCTCCGCTCCTCTAACTACACCAAAGGGCAGCTGAAAGTCATCTGGGCCGACGAACCACAATCATTCGACAGTGTGCGATTTAGCACAAGAATAGTCGAAGATAGTATCTTCGGTGTGCTGTCCTACACGGATTACCTATGCAAAGTGCATCAACAAATACAAGCAAAAATGAATCAGTAAATAGCTATAGAAAGGTAGGAGTTTTCATGTAATATTTATAATACATTAAAATTTCACTCTTCATCGCTTTGCTCTTCAATTTCTTTAAATCGCACATGACCTAGTCTGTCACGAGTTGATGGTAGTTGTTGTGAGTATAATACTGTTGAATATTGGGGAAGTGCAATGTCTCGCTTCTGCACCCACGTATTGATCCGGTATGCGGTATACGCTGTTGAAGCAACCCAATGGCGAAGCGCTCTATACAACAGATTGTGCGCTGATCTTGAGTTAATATACCGAACTTTAATCCTCATAGACCTGACAGTGTGTGCAATATCTACCCATGCATTGAAGACTGTAATAACGAGATGCAGTAATTCGTTAAAACTCTTTGCTTTTGGTGCTAGCAAAGTCTCGGCGAGTCGTGTAATACGCTGAAAGATGGTCAAACGAGTGATGACTGGAGCAATGAAGGATTTAGCACTGGATTTAACAATGACTTTGGGGGGTACATCGATAAGTCTGCTTCTGCCGCGTCCGCGCCGCAATAGCCGTTGTCGCATACTCTCGGCCTTTATCGCCTCTAATCTACCAGGCCATCGCAAGAACATATACCGAAGTTTATGCTTCAGTAAACAAGTTGATGTAATAAGCATAAAGCGCTTGCCCTTGACAGCCAGTGCGTATAGTCTGTGCCATATCTTGAACGATTTAAGGACCACGTTTGACTGCATACGAGTGAAGAGGCTGCCAACTGCGTGAGTACTGCTATGTGCAGCATCAGCATGAAGTAACTTCTTATGAAGGTACGCATCTCGCCAGCGCCAAAAAAATTTATTGCGTATGAATAACTTTTTGTAATAAATCAAATTTTTATCGTCAACACGATTAGAGTATGCAACTAATTTGTTGAAACTCGTGCGCAGTCTCCGCTTATTATGTGTGGCGCGGTAGTTAACTTTTTGGTGTCTCATAGCAACAGTATACTTAACTAGCTCAAAAAAATGTATCATTTTTATTAGGAGCTCCTCCTTCTTCACTCGCTCTTGCAGTATCAATGCTTGCTGTCGCTCTTCTTCCCGCAAAATTGCTTTGTGGCGTTTAATAGCGGTGACTTCGGTATTCCATAGTACAAAATGAGTGGCCAGTAATGACGTAGCTCTGAAGACAAGAGCTTTGTGATTATTTTGTTCTTCAATTCTATTGCGTTTTTCCATGTAAGCAAAATGCGACCAAGCCTTTATAATAGCAGACATATTCATCGATGGTGAGTTCCAGATATTGTTGTCTATTCGATGATTCCATGCAGCTTCGTATATGACAAATACCTTCCTAATGCATCGTATATTCGCAATCTTTTTACGCCATTGCACGATCAAAGGCTTGCATTTCTTTATTGCAAGTAAATGCAACTTGCTCAGAATGATTAAATTGCGTCTCCAACGTTTCATAGCTTTCCTCTTTGCATTGACTACGTATGTATTGTATCCATCTCGTTCAAGAACCCGCAAGCGATATTGAAATTCCCAATTGCGAATGACTCTAAAGGCATCATACACCATACTCCGCAGGTATATTCGTTCCTGAATGGCAAGGCATCGGTCGTATGTATTCCTCTTCCAAGACATCAAGAAAGCCCTGGTAGCTTTGCGGTGGTATATCTTATCACATAGTACGTACTTCTGCAAGACTTTTAAATGCAACCACACCATCTTCTTAAAAGCCAGGGTAGCTGTATTCATACGAGCCAATCGACGCACCTTGCGATACGCTAAACTAATTTGTCTTGTTTTCTTCAGGCGGGATATGAACCTACTGCAACGGCGTAGTAACTGTCCGACACTGTATAACTCTTCTTCAAATGTCGCATTGTTTACATGCGAAATAGAATTAATTTTTATTGCAAAATCAATAATGGCAGGAGAGACATTGCTTGAAGGTAGCAGACGGCTGTGGTAGTTATCGGTGTAATTGTGCGTACTGTAGTCCTCGGTAACACTGAAGTCGGTAGAGAGTGACAATGCTTCCGTTAACTTTTGACGATTTGCGGTTTCATTCGTAGCAATAACACGGGCTGCTTCACGGTGTTTGAAAACAATTGCAGACTTGAATACGTCATTAAAATTGCCCGAACCGAAATCAAGACTATCGTTTGAATATACATTGGAAGACATTTGTGCATTGGTACCTGTGCTTTTTGATGGCAAAACGGAAGGGCTAGATTTCACTCTTGATAGTGATGTAGGCGAGCTAGACTTGCCTCTTGATAATGACGTAGGCGAGCTAGACTTGCCTCTTGATAATGGCGTAGGCGAGCTAGACTTGCCTCTTGATAATGACGTAGGCGAGCTAGACTTGCCTCTTGATAATGACGTAGGCGAGCTAGACTTGCCTCTTGATAATGACGTAGGCGAGCTAGACTTGATTCTTCTCTGCTGAGCAGGTATGGGAGAACTAGTATACTTCCTAGCTCTATGGCTCACGCTAGACTCCTGTAAATATTGATTGTTCCGCATCTTTAAAGATGAACCTAAATTTGGGGATACAGACCTGGTAATATTTATAGGAGTATCTGAAATGTGCATATTAGTTGCTTTGTCTTCATTTACGATGGTATGATTCAATCCTTGTGATGCTTGTGGCAGAAGCGTACTGTCACTATTGATAGATCTAAAAAATATAGAATTGCTCTTTAGGATGTGATTATTTCTATCCGCGCTTTGTATCGTAAATCTCTCCGCGTCACCCGCTCTTTCGCTCCATGGTTGACTGACACTTTTCTGTGATGCAGGTGCGAAACCAGAAAAATATTTATGCTTTACTCGAACATCTGGTAGTGGAATATACTTGGTGTAGTCCAATATATCCGTGACTGTCTTTCCTGCCAGGAGATTGTGATATTGCGTGTAGCTCTCCCTCTGACAATGTAAAAGCGTGTGTATACAAGATGCTTTCAGTTCATAAAAGTTGAAGTTTCTTTGTGATTCCGTTGTGGCTAATGTCATTTTTAATAAAAATCTCTTGACAAAAGCTAGTCTCCATGACTTCATGGCCCTGTGTGCACGCATGAACACTACATGACGATACGACCACTTCCTCATCAATCTCCGCTTTATGATCACTATCGTATTAGTATATAGTTGATTGAAAGCGATTTCAAATTTTCTGTGCTTATAGAAGCGAATACTCCGATGATTTGCGAGTTGAAAGCGCAGACTATTTCTTCTATAATAATGAAACTGTTGCATGGCAGGTGATACTAATTTTCTTGATAAATAACTGTCGATTTTACGCATACTACAATAGTAGATATATCTACCAGAGTATGCTTCAAATAAAATGGCATAGAAACATAACTGAAGTATTTTCTTATGCTTAATATTGGTAAAGCTGGAGGCCATTGTCCTGCGAGTAATGATATTGACTGCGTTGTAACGCAACGACTGAAATATCATTTTCAATATTAACTTCTGTCTTAACGAAATAAGTAAAGATAGTTTAAAGTCGGATCCATCCCATATCGATAATTGGTAACTGTTTTTATTCGATTCATGAATATAATTTGGGTTTCTTCTTTTAAAATGTTCTGGTCGAGTCAAAACATGCTGAGTTAGCTGTTTATTTTCTTTCTCTTGGATACATTCACTCTCCAGGTTATAATCATCATCTATTACATCCTGCTCCAAAATAGTTGAATACGAAGACACATTGTGCTTTAAGCCACTATTTAGTAGCATTCTTTGTCGTCTTTGAATCTTCAGCAAACGCTTAGTCCTGTAATATCGATACTGCAATTCTTGGATTGACTCTAATTCTTTATCTTTCCTTTCTTTCGCCAACTTGTTGCCAATTACCAGGAGATTCTTCTCGATATGATCCTTTCCATCGTCAATAAATTTACTTATTACGATTACATCATTCCCAAAGTTGTTTATAGCGTCATCACTAATTTCTTGCGACCGAATGAGCCGATTTACACGAGGACAAGGCTGCAGACGCTCCCTATTCGAGGCCATATCCCCTCTTTATTTCCTAGTCACTCACTTACTCACTTACTCACTCGCACTTTAGCACACATCAAAAAATGCATTTAAAATGATAAAAGTCAAATGTCAACCGACTACAGTACCGGCATTGTGGTCTATCCAAGCTATGGAAATACAAAATATTGAGTGCTTATTGATTTAAAATCCTCCTAATATCGCGTTTGTTATCAAGTAAAGGATTAAAACGGCTCGTGTTTGGTGCATTTATCGGCGTGAATCAACGCTTTAACCCGGCCTACAGCAACCACTTGCAAAGTTGCGATAAACTGCTTCCAGAGTAGCTAAAGCTGCAATCAACCGCTTAAAATCCTTTAATCAAACGCTTAAAATGCTGCAACTCGTTGATTAACACCGAAAATTATGCAAGGCCCGTGATCGTGGGACTCGGGAAATCTTTTTATTCCATATAGAAATTTTTTAGAAAATAGAAAAAAATTATACCCACTTGAAATTCTCTTGCAATAAGGCAGTGTAGCAGTCGGTGTGAGAGTAGGTATTTGTCAATTAAAGTAAGTGATTTAATAGAATCTCCACAGAATCTCCGTGGGTAGTGCTTTAGCCGAGCGTTGGGTTGAGTTAAATTAATTAAGCAACGACATGCCGAGCGACAGAAAAAATTTGAAGGCCAAGAAGGGGACGCAGGGCTCAACTGTCTTCAATGGAAACTCGCTTTTGTCTCTATTTGGTTCGACAACATCGCCTGTAGCAGCAGCACAGGTAGTTGCTGAAATTCCAGAGGCAATTCAAGGAATATTAGATAAGAATTCAAAGTTGAAGTACAGTAGTAATGACAACGAAAAGGCTCTTTTGTGGTATGTTGGTCGGGGAGATGAAAAGAACGTAGCATCATTCTTGGAGAAGAAGACTGAGACTAATATAATTGATGAGAATGGTAATACCCCATTGAATGTTGCTGTTTCAAAAGATTTTTATTCGATATTTTGCATGTTGGTTGACAAAGGTGCTGATATTAATGTAAAGGATGAAGAAAATAGCTCTTTGCTCCATATTGCAGCTTACAATAATGCCGAAAATATAGCGGATAGACTTTTGGAAATTCAAGATGACACTCACTCGCTTGATGACGATAACAATAGTGTATTTTCTATAGCTATAGGCAGCAAAATGGCGGCTATGGTACTTAAATTATTGGAAAAGCCTGGAATTGAAACAGTTATCGATGTGGCTAATAAGTATGGAAATACACCATTTTTATTGGCGTGTGCTACTAGACAAATAGACATCGCACGTACTCTGTTATCAAAAGGGGTTAATATCGACGTCGTTAATACGACAGGCGACTCCCCATTTTCAGAGGCATGTTTCTCGGGATTATTTGAGATTGTTTCAAGGCTCGTCACCGAAGACAAGATTGATATCAATCAAGTGAACAAGAATAATGAAACACCCTTGTTACGTGCACTAAACGGTGGGAATACTGACGTTGCCAAGTTGCTTCTTAGCTTACCAATCTGTAAGGTAGAAACAGTAAGTGTATTAAATGTCACCCCTTTAATCGTTGCTGTTACCAAAGGATTCCATGAGATTGTAGACCTGCTTTTGAACAAGGAAGATGTTACCTTCAACGATTCTCTTCTTATAGCCTGTGAATGCGGACATCACGATGTGTTTGATGTGGTTTTTAACAGTGGGAAATTTGATGTATCTTGTTCTAATAGTCGTAAAAATACACCGTTTTTGTTGGCAATGTCACGTTGTGACGAGGCAATGGCGATAAAACTTCTCGCGAAAGGAAGTGATCCAACAGCGAAGAACGAGGAGCGCGAAACCGCTCTGATACTAGCTATAAAAGCTACTAACAGCTGTAGTAATGGAGAGAACTGTATCAAGTTAATCGCGGATTACATTCGCGATAAACGTATTGACATCAATAACACTACTTCGAGTGGAGTCAGTGCGGTGGTATGTTCTATCAACCTGGATAAGAAGGAAATATTAGAAGTGCTTCTACGCGATTATACCAATTACATCAATATGTCCGACTCCTCCGGTGCGAATGGGTTCTGTCTGTTACATTATGCAGCAATACCTAAGGAGGGTAATAACAATGACAAATTTGGCTTATTACCATTGCTATTTACCGAAACCAATGCGGCAATTTTAGCAAAAGCGATGCTAAAGGAATGTAACGGTGGATACACGCCCATCATTTATGCTCTTTGCTACGGGTATAAGGCGTTTGTGGACGCGGCTAAAGCAGTGTTTGGTTCCGAAAAGATCATGGATTTCATCATGAAAGGTCTTGCGCAACACAACAATCACGATCTTACGGAAAGTGTGACGAAATACTTCGGTAGCTACAGTAATATCGGCAATTTAGATCCGTTGAGAGACTTCATTCGAAAGCTCACAATGAATAAAATTGTGGAATCAAACAAGGAATCTAATGTTCAACATGCGGAACTGATGTCATTAGTGACCTTGAAATCCATGGCTTCTTACAATAAAGAGGAAGATATTAGCATTCGTCACCACAAAGAATCAATGATCAAGTGTTTAACGGAAGCAGAGAGCTCCGCTTCGTGGTTGAACCTGGTACTTTGTTGTATTGACAACTTTCTTGCGAGTATTTTGGAAAAGGAAAATTATAGTATTGAAGCATCTGTTTTGTCTTTATTACATGATTTTATTGAAACTCTGAGTGGTAACAACGATCTCGTCGCGGTTATGATGGCTTCAAACAAATATTTGATGCAATTTTTGAATTTATTACACTATCTTGGTTATAACTACACCCCCACGTCCACCGGTTTCATCAGCGATAACGACGTGCTCAAATCGCTGGTTACACAGTTTTATAAAGCCGTTAATCGCGAAGAAAAGACGGATACTATAGAGAAAAACTTGCTAAAGTACAAAGGCACGGAGACTGCTTACATCAAGAGCTTATGTACCAAGTATAAATGCGATATTAAACAGCATTTTGGGTCATATATTAACAGAATAATGTTGTATAATGACTCTGGCCATGGCATGCTGCTGGACCCTCTTGGATTCTGTTGCATGAGGGTTTCCAAGTCTGATTCTGGTGCCTCAACAACCTGCACCTCAAGTGCAAAATGTAGTAGTTGCAGTAGATACATCGCGCTGAACTCGAAAGGTGCCGTCATGACTTATGATTCGTCAACAGGCAAGTTTTTTTGCGCTTCAACTGCGTTCGGCTGCACCGCTATCTCACCATGCAATGATTGCCTTGAATTTCAAAAGATCGAGACAAAAAAATGCGACTCATTGAAAGAATTATTGCCATATACACCATCGTCTATTCCGCCAGAGCAAGTGGTCATTTTGGAGCGCTTGAACAGACTAGCATTTGCTAATGTTGGTGATTTATGCAAATTATTACAAGCCATGTTCAAGGTGTCACATGGCGAGTCCTTGTCCAAATGTGCCCAGTTATTAAGTTCAATGTACTTATACAATGGTCTCACATCCGCATCTTCGATCAACGAGTTAGTCGCTATGATAAAGGAGAAATTAACCAATTGGGATCGAGGTGACACTCTTAGTGTCATCAGTGCCGTTACACAGTTATCAAAGCACTCATCGCAATTTAGGGATGTTGCTAACAAGGAATTCGTTGGTTATGTGCTGAAAGTTATTCTGCACTTCAAGTTTAGCGACCCTGATATGGCTCTCGTTATGGTGAAGTACCTGTTAATGCAAGTCTTTGATGACGCATATATTCAACAAACTTGTTTATTACTAGCGAAAGCCGTGGACTCGTTACCAACAAGTAATTTATTCGAAAAAGTTAAACCCAGTGTGGTAGAGACGTTAGAATGTACTGCAGAGGTCATTTACAACATGACGCATCATTTAAGTCGTGAAAAGGCTTTAGTTATATACAATGAATTAAATAAAGTTACTCCATTCATTGCGCAACTAGAGCATTACACGTCAGCGTCCAAGAGTCAAATCCAACCGAATCTGTTTGGTCAATTTCCAAGTGCGACACCATCAGTGCAGCAAGCACCAGCACAGCCAGCAGCCACTAATCAAGTGCCGCCAGTACGTGTATTTGGTACATCATCACCGCCGGCGTCATTTTCAGGCGGATCTTTACCATTTGGTGTCGGGCCATCACCTGTTCAGCCCACAGGATTAAGTTTTGGTCCGACTGCAGCATCAGGATTTGGTCCGCCTGCAGCATCAGGATTTGGTCAGCCTGCAGTATCAGGAAATCCATTTGGTCCGCCTGCAGTACCAGGATTCGGTCGACTGCAACCAGTGCAACCAACGCCATTCCCTAGTGGATCTTTCCTATCATTTGGTGGCGGCTCGCTATCACCGGCTACGCCTTCATTGTCAGCATTTGGTAGACAACAGTCATCAACGCCACAGGCAGCATCACCATTTGGAGCTTCATCACCACAAACTCAGTCACCAGCGTTAACACCACTAACTTTTGGTACGACGCAACAAGGTTCGGCAGCCTTGGGTTCTCATGCACCTCAGACTGCATCGACACTATTAGTATCACAGACTATTTTTATGGCTAAATTATTGGATTGTTTGAAACAAGCATCCCAGTCCCCTATCAGTGGTGCTACAGCAGGTGCTAGCAACTAATATGACGTGAAATTTTGTCAGCAGGGTATTAATTGTCATGAGACTTTAGAATTAGCTTAGCAAGTCGATTATAGTAAAAAGTAATAACATTATGTACATCACAAGCTTATTTATCTCTTCTAATTCCCTGTACTTTCATCTACAGAGGTATAGCTTTCCACCATATTATTGTAAAGATCAATAAATTCTTGTCTAGCGTTACTGTAACTGTCACTAGCATTAGTTGCGTCAGCAACGTCACCATCACCTGAATGGACATCGTCATCACTGTGTAACAAAGGTACTAATTCGTTTTTATCAGCGAATTGTCTGATCCATTCAAGAGCTCCATCAGTATCAACCCATAATATGTTGTCGATATCAAGGAATGAAATAGCATCATCAATTGATCCCTCGCGAGCATCCACACTAGTGGTATCACTTGATAACATGCGACTCAACTCTTCAAAGTCTTCATTATACACAAGCATCCATAATGCGTATGGATTTGCCTCGTACGCCTTCATTAAAGCATTGTTCTTTAAGGTTTCGCTGGAACCCTCTTCACCTAACAAACATGAAATATGCTCTATCAACGCCCTTGAGTAACTAAAGCAACAGTGATGATCGTCTGGGTAGCGCTCGAGCAGATCTCTAGCCTTGTCTGCTTCTGCCAGATCGAGGTAGCACCTCAGCAGGCGATGTCGGGCCAATAAATGGTCATTTGGATCCTCTTCTAGTATACTATTTATGATTTTTATCGCTTCTTTCGTTCGATTTCCAATGTTGTGCAATGCTACAGCTAACTCTAATTGGGTTTGTAAATACTTTTGTCCTTCAGTGTGCTCCCACAACTTTCCTTTATACTTCTCAAAAATATTGAAGTAATCATCATCTGTTTCTACATGATAATCATAATTTGGATCCTTATAATGATCCAGTGCTGGTAATTAAGTGAGTAAGTAAGTACAAATAGGTGAAAATGACAGTAAATGAACATGTCAGTAAGCGATAAGAGAATGATCGAATAATTACCCGGTCGCGCAGCTCCTTTCAAGTCATACAAAGGATCTAATTTCTGCTTTTTCACAGCAAACACCCCTGATTTAGGATAACGAATCAGTATTTGTTTAATTTTCTCCACATTATTCTGCAATCTTTTTACTTCGATACTGCGCAATTGTTGGGCGCGTCGCTCCTCCGACTCGCGTGCCTTTGCGTTAATGGTCACCTTGTGCTGGTAACTCTCACCCTTGCGCTTGCCCATCACTATATTTCAGTATGCGATTATTATGATGACCATTGTAATTTCAACCTGGTCATCCCGAGGGCCTGATCTTTGACGGTACCCGGATGGTAAACATCATTCATGTATCTGATTAGACTAATATTAGTAAATCAATCTGAGTGTATAGTTTTGTTGTAGTACATAGGGTTTGCAGTATTGACATGCTTGGTATAAATTGTCTCGTTCAAGTAGTATGAACTTCAATCTTGAATTGAGTCTCGAATACCGCCGTCCGTCTGTGATCCACACATGTATTTATAGAGCCATATGCGCATAGATGACTAGGTCTCCTTCATTAAAGAAATAGCCATTTTACATTTTTACATTCAATTACACAATAAAATTACTATTCGTGTACTTGTTACTGGCTTGCCACAGCCAATCTGCCATCTCGTTACTCTTCGCTAGATCTGACATTGCAGATGATGGTCTGGAATTGTCGAAGTATAACCCATTATAATATGCCTTTTGTTTATCCATATCTGTCGAGGCACTTAAATATATCTGGCATTGTGCCCCTTTCTCCTTCGATTTCGTAAAGTAAAATAACGGTAGTCCCAATGGAGCCAATAATGGTAATGCATACTTGGGGATATCATTAGGGTCAACAATGTATCGGCCAAGCTCAGTACGACAACCGCCTGGATGTAGACTATAAGTGGAAACATACTCGCTTAATCCACTTTTTTTAATATCCTTGGCAAGTTTATTCGTAAATAAGATATTAGCTAGCTTACTGTTACCATAGGCATTCCATTTTTCATACTTATTTTCCAAGAAAATGTCACTTTGAAGGTTAGAGCCTCCAAAAAAATGTGCGGCGCTTGCTACGTTAACAATACGTGACATTTCAGATTTTTCTTTACCAGTTTTTACCAATAATCCAAATAGGAGTGAGGTTAAGTAAAAATGGGCTAAATGGTTAACACCAATATGACTTTCAAAATTATCCTTAGTCAATGTTCTGGTAGGAACGGCCATTATACCAGCATTATTTACTAAAATATCCAATTTATTTGTTTTACTCTTTAATTCTTCAGCTGCATTCTTTACTGAACTTAAGTCAGCCAAATCACATTTTATTACATCTATACCGTAATTTCCTCCCTCATCTTTAATTGCTTGTAGAGATTTTGGTATATCACGATTTAGCATATACACCTTTGCGCCTAACTTCGCGAGTGTAACTGCATTCACTAATCCTAAACCCGATGAAGCCCCAGTAATCGCGACAACCTTTCCTTGCAGTGATACTTTTTCGGTAAAGTCTGGACCATCTAACAAATATTTTCCTCCAATGGATCCGACACCAAGCACGCCTAATGCTGCATTTTTAAATTGATTTTTCACTAGTTGATTTGCAGATTTAGGTGATAAGTTATTATTCATGGCATTGCTCAGCATCCCGAGCATCGCCATCAAGACAATCAATAAGCTGATTGCTGTCATCATTTCCCTAAATACCCCTTTTTTTTTTCTCTCTCTCTTAAGCCCTTATTCGAGACAATTAACGGATGAGTCACACAGTGACTCAGCTTGTATCTCAAGATTTTTCATTCGCATCCGGCCCTGCCGTCCGTCAAGACGTTCTAGACTAGACAGAACTAGTTTTGTCGGTGTGATGGTGCAAGGATAGATTGCAAGGAGTAGCGTAAGCAGCGAGTGACAGCTACAGCCTGGTAAGTATTTAGGAAGTATAAGTATTCGCTGATTCCTCAAAATTACAGCTATATGCTGGTTACTATCCTTGAGAGTGAAATATATAGAGAATACAGTACCCAAATAATGTAATTTAAAGGTTTCTAAATGCGTGTAGTGACCTGATGTCGATGTCTGCATCATGCATTTAAATCAACCGGTACCATACGGTGCGATCATTTTCAAGATTTTGCAGTGGTAGGAAAAGGAACGCGTTCATCATGAGTTCGTTCGCCGTCGTCGACGACGAGGCTGCAATTGGCGCCACTAGTGCGACTACTGGAGATGGCGTAGTGGGTGGCCAGAAAGAATCGCGGGTGAAGAGTTTGTTTACGGACGATGACGATTCCAGGTCAGATGGCGTCTTTCCAGCGGATTATAAAGTGCGACATCGGCATACTAGTAATGATTTTCCCTTTCTTACCACTGTCGATGACACTGCTGTTGCTAGCAATAGGAAAAATACTATCAGTAATGAAGGAACTGGGCCACATAATTTTAATACACTGGGATCTCTATTATCACTGGAGGAGAAGCAAAATGCCAAAGAAAAGAATCGACATTCTTTGGGCCCTGCTGCCTTAATAACAATGTTGAAAGGAAAGAAAGTTGATCAAGATGAGGATCCGTTGAGTACTACAAGAGATAGAGATGCTAGCACAGGAAGTAATGACAG
>JACCDO010513353.1_pt1 | contig 19331 bp, 10 predicted proteins | sample 7446101 | NCBI WGS metagenome assembly JACCDO01 (sample SAMN15323440, study PRJNA562643) | freshwater metagenome | isolation source: river surface water | place: USA:Blue River Watershed | collected 2017-08-16 | reverse complement strand
ATGGGACTTTAATTGGCAGTATTTTTATACTTTTAAGCAGATGTTGCGCATCCCTGCGGGTTCTGAAATTGTTGCCATTGCCGAGTTTGACAATACAAGCAGAAATCCCAACAACCCCAACAATCCGCCCATTGCGGTGGGTGAACGATGGGATTATGGCGGAGCGAGTATGCGTGCCTCGGATGAGATGTTTCAGTTTATCGTGACCTATACCAAGTACAAAAAAGGGGATGAAAACATATCTTTGGAGCCAAAGCGTTTGGACCCTACAAGCAATTGAAAGCCTTAATTAAACCAAATGGAAAAAGAGCAATACGAAATCGTTGAGGTTGTAAGCAATGCGCAAAAGAGTCAGTTTTTTGCCGTTGTGGATCGTGTGTATGCCCAAGACCCTCAGTTCATTTATCCCCTCAAGGGCGATGTAGAAGCGGTCTTTGATCCAGCCAAGAACAAATCCTTTCGCAACGGGATGGCCCGAAGATGGGTGATTTTTGATGCTCAAGGGTTGGCTGCCGGAAGGATATCGGCCTTCTATACGCAGAGACCCAAATCGGGTAAGCGCGGTGGGATCGGTTTTTTTGAATGTATACAAAGTGATGTGATGGCGATGCAGCTATGGGATGTGGCGGAGAAATGGTTGGAAGAGGAGCAGTGTTTGAGCATTGATGCCCCGGTGAATTTTGGGGATCGTGACAGCTTTTGGGGATTGATGATTTCCAGTGTGAATCCAACTTCATACAAGGAAAGTTATAACCCGCCTTATTATCGCCAATGGATTGAAAGTAGGGGGTATTACGTAGAAATTGAACAAAACACTTACGACATTACAGAATCAACGTTTAATTACGATAGATTTAGTAAAATAGCGAGTAGGGTAATGTCGAAGTCCAATTATTCGTTTGAATTTTTGGATTACAAAAACCTGTCGAAATATGCCAGTGATTTCGTGGAAATTTATAATCAAGCGTGGGCATTTCACGAGGATTTTGAATCATTAACGCAAACAGTGCTGTTGGCGCGATTGAAGGAAGTGAAATTGGCGATGCCTACGGAGTTCGCCGTGTTCGCATACGACAACGGTCGTCCGATTGGCTTTTTTATTGCCATATTGGAGGTGAATCAGGTATTCAAGCAGTTTAGGGGCAAGTTGGGCCTCTGGGAGAAATTGCAATTTGTATTGAAGCGTGGTGAAATCAACAAAGCCAAGGGGATTGTGTTTGGCGTAGTACCCTCACACCACAATTTGGGTATTGAAACGGGTTTGATCATGAAATTCCATGAAGGAATTTTGAAAACCAGAAAAGCAGAGAGTATGGAGTTGGCTTGGGTGGGTGATTTTAATCCAAAGATGATCAGTATGTTAGAAAGTTTGGGTGCGGTAAAGACAAAAATTCATCACACTTACAGAAAAGAAATTTCGGAAAACATTTGATTTTTCGAGATAGAGGCTTATTTTTGCACCTCCTTAGAACGAAAGGGAAAAGGAAATGATTCCGTAGCTCAGTTGGTAGAGCAATACACTTTTAATGTATGGGTCCTGGGTTCGAGTCCCAGCGGGATCACAAAAAGCAGCCAAATTTCATTTGGCTGCTTTTTTTTTGTATTGAAATGTGCCAACATATGTGCCAACATTTTCAATGCTTAAACCCCATTCAATTCAAGTGATTCACTGAAGTTATTCGCCGTGCAGGTGTTCTTCAAACGGCATCATTTACAGTGTATGATTGACAGATTTAAAGAATTCCGTTGATCGATTCAGCCAATGCAAAGTCTCTTCTCGTGATTTTATTGACATCATGACTCTTGCATATCACCTTCACATGGCAAAATTCCCAATAGATGTTGGGGTGGTGGTCTAATCGTTCTGCAACCACAACCATCGCTTCAATAAAAGCAAAAGCCTCATTGAAACTTGGAAATGTGAACTGCTTCATCAAGCCTTCTTCTGAAGAAAGCCAACCAATGGGAAGTTTATTTGGATCCATTTTATAAAAAATTATCGCCCGGGCATTCCATGCATTGGCATTCCTGCAGGAGGCATACCACCTGGGAACATCATTTTCATGTCTTTGCCATCTTCACCCTTGCCATTGAACTTTCTCAACTTGTAGGTAAAGGTGAGCATCACATAGCGGTTCAAAACTTTCGTTTTTACATCCTCGTAATACGTTTGAGTTACGTTTCGCTGAATGCTGCGGTTTTGGTTTAACAAATCATAGCCCGTAATCCGCAATTCGCCCGCATTGTTTTTCAAAAACTTGTAACCCAGTCCGGCGTTCCACAAGTAATAGGATTGGTTGAATGAACTGGATAAGCCCGAAAATGCCTGATAAGTAACATCAGAATTCAAAACCCACTTTTTGTTGGGCATGAAATTCAACGCCGCTCGAGAGTTATAGCTCATATAAGTTTGATTGTTGCCAAGCTGTATGCTGTTGATGACCTGGCTGTAGCTTACATTGCCGCTGATATTGAAGTCGATTTTTTCCGAGATATTGCTCGCCAAAACCAAACCCGCATTGGCACTGGGGTTGGTGGCCATGTTGGTTTTCGCCAAGTTATTGCCCATCTGAATCATGCTAGGTATGTGCGATACAGTGATGCCCGCATTGGAATTGATGTTCAGCTTTTTGATGGTTTTACCCCAACTGCCAAACATCCGCAAATTGTAATAGCCATTCATGTTGATGGGTAAAGTGATTTGCGCACCCGGTGTCAATAAAACACTGTCATTGAGACTGTAGCTGCCATCCACCGCGCCGTTGTTTCCTGCGAGTGTGGTATTGTTCAATTGGATCCAAAGCGGGGTGGATTGTCCCAATATGGTTTTACTGGAAATGTAATTGTTGCTAAACTGGGCGTTGATCATGAAAAACTGGTTTCTGCCCGTTTCTGGGGTTACACTGAAAAATCGCATAAAAAAGCTATGCTGATAATCCTGCACCAACAAGGGGTTTCCCGTGCTCAATTGCATCACATTGTTGTTGTTGGTAACCGGTTGTAACTGGTCAATACTGGGCGCATTGTTTGAAGTTGAGTAGTTCAATCGCAAGTTTTTCTTACTGCCCATGTTGTACCTGGCTTGAATGCCGGGAAGCAAAGAGGTGAACTGTCGCTGCAATTCTATCGATTTGGGCAAACTCAATGATCCATTCAATTGCGCCAATTGGGCATCCAAACTGGCAGTTACGTTCCACTTGTAGGTTTGATATCGATATGAAACCCCCATTTTATTGGAGTTATAACCGTTCACAAACTTGCTCGAAAATAGGGTGTCTAATAGGATGTATTGACCGCTCAACGCATCGTATAGATTGGCCAATCGGTCGGTGTTGTTTTGATTGATGTTCGTGGCGATGGTGGCTGCCAAATAGTGGTTGCTGTCCAAACTCTCAGTAAATGTCAAATTGCCCGAAAACGTTTGATTGACCTTGTCGATGCTAGTTTTTTGGTCCCGCTTGGTGTCTACACCCATCCAAGTATTGGTGTTTTGTAACAGTGTGTATCCGGTCTGGCCGTTGATGCCGGGATTGGCTTCCACCGATAATGTGCGTCCTTTTTTGGGATAGGCATGTCGCCACAATACGCTCAAATTGCTACGAATTCCAGTAGTTTCGGTATTGTTTAAGTTGGATAAATTGCTGATAGTTAGTCCTGAACCATTGAAAGTGATCGCGTGCAGTGGATTAAGTACAGCATTCTGTTGTAGCGAAGCACGTGAATCAATGATCAACGAGTTGCTCGAATCCAATTTGATGGTGAAACGGGCGTTGAAACGGTGACTGTTGTTGTTGGTGTTGTTGCGATTTGTATCGAGGTAGCCCAATTGAAGCGAAGTGGGATCACCGGTGATATAGCTTCTGTTTGTGTTGTAATCGTTGTTGTTGATGGTTTTATTGAAAAAATAACTGCCCGATACCTCTGTGGATTTGCTCCATTGGTCGCTGTAGTTCAATCCTATTGCCCTGGTGGTTGTAATGCCCGATTGGTTTCCGGTAAAAAAGTTGGCCGCTCCACCCATGCCGCCCATACCCATTCTACCCATACCGCCGCCACCTGAATTGCCACCGCGGTTTCCGCCGCCCATGCCACCCACCAAATCTTCAAACGAGAAGTTCTGTTCGTTGATGTTGTTGGTTTGACTCAAGAACGACAATCTGCGATTGCCTTTGAATGAATTGATGGTGATGCCACCTTTGTATTTATTCATATCGCTTTCGCTGCTGGTTTCGATTGCCCGACCGTAACCGGCAAAGCCCCGACCAAACAATCCGTTTCTGAACTGCGATTTGGTCACGATGTTCATGGTTTTTACGGTGTTACCATCGTCGATCCCGGAAAACAGACTCTGTTCGCTCTTGCCGTCGTAAATTTGGATTTTATTCACCACGTCTGCGGGCAAATTCTTCAGTGCCGCATTGGGATCATCGCCAAAAAAAGGTTTGCCATCAACCAGCACCTTCTTTACTTGCTCGCCTTGGGCTTGTACCTGGCCGTTAGAAGAAGTCACACCGGGCATTTTTGACACCAAGTCTTCTGCCGTTGCATCGGGATTCACTTTGAAGCTGCCGGCGTTCATCTCGGTGGTATCGCCTTTTACGGTAACCGCTTGCACTTTAATGATTGCCGCTTCCATGGGAATGATTTCGTTCACCAAGGTCAAGGTTGGCAGCGTAATCTCGAAGGAATTGGTTTCTGAAAGCTTAGAGAAATTGACATAATCATGCAGGTTGATCCAACGCTGCGCTTTTGTGCCGTTACTATGCGTGGCAACAATCAAGAAGGTGAGGGCCTTGCTCTTGGGGTTGCTCATTGCAGCACGCAAAAACATGAAATCTTGTGGATTTTGTGGGTTCCCAAACTGAAAAAGTGGGATTCGAAGACGATACTTTCCCAAAGAATCGGTTTGAGCAAAGCCGTTATTGGGCAAATAAACTTCGCCATCTTCGTATCTGCGCTTAATTGGTCTGAAAGCTTGCTCGTCTGCGCTACTCAATTTACCATTGAAAATGCCTACGGTTTTCCCGATCGATGCGGTATCGTTGGGGATCCAAAGCGAGATAATTGCACCAGCCGCGCCTGCAGCACTGAGATTTTTATCTTCGAATTGTAGTTGGACACACTGTCCACTCGCCGTAATTCTAATGCCCCCACGGTTGTTGGCTCTGGGACCGCCATCATTTCCACGCATGGGGCCGTCTCCACCGCGCATGGGTTCAAATTGCTGTGCTTGAATTGCGGTAAAAAAGCAAAGAACTGCGCTGAAAAGTAGGAAAGGGCGATAAAATGAATGTGAGGATGGCATAAAATGCAAATATCGTTCGATGGATTGATTGTTGGGGTAGCCTTTAGACGAAAGTGGTTTGATTTTGGCCCGAATCGATGAATTTCAGGGTTATTATAAAAAATACAATGTACAGACGTTGTTTGTGGCGAAACGTTTAATTTTACCTCATGTTTTTTGTGCTTTCAAAAGTCACGTCATTTTTACTGAAACCCATTACTTGGATCGTTTTACTGTTGGTTTTGAGTTTGCTGCCGCGGTTTGTGACAAAGCGACGGAAATTTGTGATCGCTGCGTTGGCGATATTTTACCTCACAGGTCATTCCGTGCTCATGAATGAGTTGTGTTTGTTGTGGGAGCCTCAGCCGTATTCAGACAGTTCAGATAGGCAGGTGTTGACCCAATTCCCCAATTCAAACGTATGTGTGATTTTGGGCGGGTATTCAGGGTTCGACCATGAAAGAAATCGGGTGGGATTGAGTGAAGCATGTGAACGATTGGTATATCCATTACAAAACATCTTGAAACACAAAATTGATACTGTCATACTCTCAGGCGGATCGGCATCGGTGATTTCGAAAAAATATTATGAAAGTACCCACATCAAACAACTTTTGGGCAATTACGGCGTAAATCCCAATCGCATTTTTATTGATGCTAAATCGCGCAATACTTTTGAAAATGCCGTGGAGACGAAGAAGATTTTGGACTCATTGAAGATATCTGCGCCGGTAATATTGGTGACTTCGGCCTTTCACATGCGAAGGTCTGTGGCCTGTTATCAGAAAGCAGGGGTTAACTTCATTCCTTACCCAGTTCATTACTTGGGCAATGCCACGCGAGATTACAATTTGGAAGCTTGGTTGCTGCCTTCAACCCATGCTATGCAAACGTTTCAAACCTTATTCCGCGAAGTGGTGGGGTTGATTTCCTATAAAATGACAGGCAAAATATAAACGGGTTATTTTACCCGAAGCAATCTACCAACACCGATGTTGTTGCTTCTCAAACCATTCATTCGCTTCAATTGATCCACAGTTAATCCGTAGGCCTTGGCAATGGAATAGAGGGTTTCACCATTTCTCACCTTGTGATACACGGGTTTCGCAAGGGTTGACCTGGGCTTGTTGTTGACCACCGATGGTTCAGGGTTTGGTTTGCCGCCGTTGGAGGGATAAATGTTTGGGATGGGGTTCTTTCCTTTGTTCGATGAACTGTCTGATACAATGCCTCTCTGGTCTTGGGTTTCGGCATCCGCACTGTCTTTCATCTCCAAACTTTGAATGGGGTCTGACTTGGTGGCAATCGATAACTTTCCAACTTTTAAACGGGTGCCAGCAGCGATGTTATAACTCCTGAGGTGATTCCATTCTTTCAACTGTGCCACGGTGATGCCATATCGCAGCGCAATTCTGTAGGCGGTTTCGCCTCTTCTCACCACGTGATATCGCCAAACTTCAGAAACTACGATGTTTTTGCTCAGGGTATCGCGCGTACGAAAAGCCAAACGCTTGCTGGTATCCTCGGCGATAATGAATTGTCGGTACCCATTGTTGTAACGCAGCACGGTATTCCTAAATGCATCTGCATACAATTGCCCTTTCAAATCGGTGCCTTGCTCGTTCAGATGAAGTCCATCTGGCAAAAACAATGCATAATCGAGCCAATATTGGGCAGAGTATTTCCCCCCTGAAACCCGATACCAATCATAATACGCTATGCGTTCTGTTTTACACAGGGCGATGATGGCCTGTTGGTATTTTTCGAAAGTTTGCAATGTTCTGCCACCGCGAACACAATCTTGTGGGATCACAACCATGATTTTTGATGCGGGCATGGCATCGCGAATAATTTTAATGCTCTGTTTAAGAGGTTCTAAATAGGCGGCTTCGGTTTCATTGCCCCTATAGTTTTCGTGCTGTCCAAAATCCAAAATCACCAAATCTGGGGAGATGAGGGGGAGTTGTTGTTTGAACAATTCCAAACGATTGAATTCATTGTAACCACAGCCCCTCATCCCAACACTGTGAAAGTTGAGTGAGCGTGAGTTGTTTATCGAAATACCGTGCAAGGAAAATGATTTCTGCGCGGATATGACTTGCTTGAATTGAATGGTTATGCTTCTTGTTCCCAATGGAATGGGCATTTCCAAAAAGGGGGTATTTCTGTACGATATGGAAGCCGGAAATTCCCGTTTACTCAATATGGTGGGTGACCCATTTGCCTTTTTATCGCCCAAACAAGATACTACCACATCGAAATTCTGCTCGCTTCGCTCACAGAACATTTTGAATTGATCCACTTTGTTTTGGTTTTCGGTAGGGATCAAAACAGTGATCGTGGATTTCCAGTCTTCGGTTTTTGCAGAGTAGCCTGTAATACCCACGGGCATCAATCGATTGTTCTCGATGGGGGTGGCGTATGTCCAAAAGCCGGTAGAACTGCTCTTTATCCCATTATCTAACGCATTGTTATTCAATGCCCCTGGGAAAAACAGTCCCAAGCCTGTTTGGGATTCTGCATTTCCTATTTGAGAACCTTGGTGAAAAAGTTGCTTTCTGAGTGGGTTCGATAGGGAGCTAACCTGCTCATCACCAATATGTAAGATGTTGATATCTGAATTATTCGGCTGGCCAATCACATCCAAAATACTCCCCATCAAGGAGGCTTGTTGCGATTGGAAATGGTTCGCGGTGGTATCTAAAAACGGTAAACTTTTGGGATAGTTGGGTAGGGGTTTTGATTGTGAAAACACATCAATACACCAAATTGCCATTAGGCCAAGGGCCATCCCAAAGCGCATCATTCCTCCAATTAAGCTTGATCCAATGCCGATTTTACAGATGCGTTAGCGGTTTTTGGATCGGCTTTCCCTTTGGATCGCTTCATCACTTCGCCAACAAACAAGCCCAATAATCCCAATTTGCCGGCACGATATTCTGCCACTTTTTCTGGGAACTCAGCCAATACTTCTTGTACCAAGTTTTCAATGAAGGAGGCATCGGTGATATTCGCCAATCCCAGTGATTCAACCAATTGGGTAGCGGTGCTGCTTGGATTTTGTGTAAGGGCCGGGAATAGTTGTTGTGTGGCTGCGGTATGGCTGATTTTATTGGCTTCAATGAGCTCAATGATTTCTGCAATCTGCTGAGGACTGAGTGTGAAATCTTCCATTCCCAAGGCATTCTCGTTGAGATAGCCCCGAATGGGACCGGAAATCCAATTGCTTACTTGTTTATACTTGGGGGAAATGCCAACAACTTTTTCAAAATACAAGGCACTGTGTTTATCGTCTACCAAAACAGAAGCGTCATAATCGCTTAGGCCATACTGCTCGGTAAATCGGTGATACAATGCAGATGGTAATTCGGGCATGCGCAAGCGAACTTCTTCCAAATAGGCTTCCGTTACGATGGTGGGTGGAAGGTCGGGCTCTGGGAAATAGCGATAATCGTTTACCGCTTCCTTTTTTCGCATACTGAATGTGGATCCGTTCAATCCATTGAACCCGCGGGTTTCACCATCGATGCTGCCACCGTTCAATAATACCTCGGTTTGACGTTTTATTTCGAAGTCAATGGCCCGTTTCACATTGGAAATGGAGTTCATGTTTTTCACTTCTACCTTGGTACCAAAAACTTTAGAGCCTTTGGGCATAATAGAAATGTTGGCATCGCAACGCAAACTGCCTTCTTCCATGTTGCCATCACAAATTTCTAGGTATCTCACCAATCGGCGGATTTCTGTGACGAAAGCATACGCTTCTTCACCGGTTTTGATATCAGGTTCGGTAACTACCTCAATGAGGGCTGTACCCGCACGGTTGTAGTCTACCAAAGTATCGTACAGGTCTTGATCGTGCATGCTCTTGCCTGTATCTTCCTCCATGTGGATGCGCGTTAACCGAATATCTTTCACGCTGCCATCGCTCAATTTAATGCGTACAGCACCGTTGTTGCACAATGGCGTATCGAACTGAGTGATTTGGTAGCCTTTGGGCAAATCGGCGTAGAAGTAGTTTTTTCTCGCATATCGATTCACCTTGCGAATATCGCAATTCAAAGCCAAGCCCATTTTGATAGCATTATCTATGGCTGCCTTGTTGTGCATGGGCAATGTGCCGGGATGGCCCAAACTGATGGGACTTACTTGCGTATTTGGCAATGCGCCGTATTCGATGCTATCTGCAGAAAATGCCTTGCTCAATGTTTGCAACTGCACGTGAATTTCCAAACCGATGACCGCCTCAAATTGTGTTTCCATACTTCTATTCCACAAAGATAGGAAATCGCGATTGTGAAGTAGGGTTGTGTTTTCCACCAATTTGCGTTGTACCTTTGAAAAGGCAGTCCGTTCTATCGATTCGTAAAAGCGAATAGGAAAGTCCGGGCAACACAGGGTACCGCACTTCTTAACAAGAAGGCGTTTGGGATTTCGGTTCTGAACGACAGACAGTGTCACAGAAAGCTAAACCGCCACCTTCGGGGGGTAAGGGTGAAAAAGTGGGGTAAGAGCCCACTCGTTCCAAAGTGATTTGGAATTGGGAAAAACCTTGCGGGTTGAAAGGTCAAATAAACCTGGATCAAAGGGCGACCCGCTCCATTGCTTCGGCAAGCCAGGAGGGTAGACCGATGGAGATGTCGCGCGAGTGACATCCTAGATCAATGATAGAAGCCCGAGGCAACTTGGGAACAGAACCCGGCTTACAGGACTGCCTTTTTTATTTTTTTTCTATTTCTACTTGACGGATAGGAAAGTTTGCCGTATTTTTGCACCACGTTTGAGAGATCAAATCACAAGCGAGAATAGCTCAGTTGGTAGAGCACAACCTTGCCAAGGTTGGGGTCGCGAGTTCGAGTCTCGTTTCTCGCTCTAAAGAGCACACAAAAGCCCCGGAAACGGGGCTTTTCTTTTTATAGATATTTCTGCGGATTATCCAGATTCTACCGTGATTAATCCCTACATATTCAATCAATTACAGAATCTCCAGGCCGTTGTTGTATTCAATGCCATATACTCAAAACAAAAAGGGCCACTCATTGAGCGGCCCTTTTTGTTTGAAATGAATATCTATTATCTACGACGCTTGGTCTTTTTATCGATACCAGAGCTAGGTAGGTTGTTGTATTTCTTTTTGCCATTTCCAACGGGTGAACCGATGCGAATCATCGCACAACGGAATCCGATGTTTGATTGGCTTTGTTTTTCGTCCAAGAATCTGCGAGTACCTGGAGAAGCCCAATATACACGATCGTTCCAAGATGCACCTTTGTAAACACGCGCTTTGTTGTTTACCAAAGACGTAACACCGTATTCGTAGGTCATATCGCCATTGTTGTAGTTCTCTTCGTCTTTGAAGCCAATGTTATCGGCTTTTTTGTAGTTTCTGCGATTCACGTTTTCACGCTCAGTTACATCACGATACAACAAACGACCCAATGAATCTTTCTGTTCGATTACACCGTATTGATCCAAAACCAAAGTTTTGTATACGTTACCACGGAATGGCATGAATGCATCGAAATCTTCTTGAGAAAGCGGACGGTAGATATCCATGGTCCACTCAGCTACGTTGCCTTCCATGTTATACAAGCCGTATGAGTTGGGCCAGTATGAATAAACGGGAGTAGGTACAAAACCACCGTCGTTCAAAGGACCACCAGCAACTCCACCGAAGTCACCTTTACCCACCATGGCGTTCAAACGAATCTTACCACGATCTTTCTCTTTCTCTTCTTTGATACGGATGGTGTAATCATTCCAACCATAAATTTTCTTTTGCTCTACGTTGTTGAAATTGACATCGCCGATGTTGGCTTGAGCGGCATATTCCCATTCAGCTTCAGTTGGCAAACGGTACTCAGGCAACATGATGCCATCTTCCATGTTTACTTTGAAACGCTTTTGGTCTTTTTTCTTCTTCTTGCTAAAGTCACTCAAAGGTTTTTTGCCCTTTTTGATAAAATCGTACTGACCAGCCAAATAAGTTCTTGTGTGGAAAGTGTTGTCATCATTTGCATCTGTAACAATATCATATTTGATAATGCCTTCACGATCCAAGATGGTTTCGTTCACACGTTCAGTTCTCCATTGAGCGAACTCAGACGCTTGTTGCCAGTTTACACCTACAACAGGATAGTCTTTGTACGATGGGTGACGGAAGTAATACTCCACGAAAGGTTCGTTGAATGCCAATTTGCTTCTCCAACACAATGAATCGGGGAGAGCTCTTTGGTAAACCTCTGGGTAACTGATGTAAGTACGCATCAACCAATATACGTACTCGCGATATTGGAGGTTGCTAACTTCTACTTCATCCATGTAGAATGAATTTACAGTGACTGTCCTTTCGGCGTTGTTGTTGTCGAACTGAAGGTCTTTCTCAGTAGAACCCATAGTGAAAGATCCGCCTTCAACCAACACCAAACCTGGCCCGGTTTCTTGACCCCTGTACTTAGGATTGGCAAATCCACCCCATTTAGGGCTGTTGTAGGCTTGACCTGTGGTCTTGCTTACATTCTTTGGACCGCAAGCACTGGCAGCTACCATGGCAGCTACGGCCCAAATCCAAGTGCGATTTTTTGTTAACACGGTTTGCATTCTTAGTTATTAATAACGACAGATTATGTGTATTATTTGCAAATATATATTTTTTTTCAACATGCGCAATAAAAAAGCCCAACGGGGTTGGGCTTTTTCTCAAATTTATTGTGTTGATAAATGGTTGTAGATCAAAATTCAGGACAACGCAGTGGTTTGAATGGTGTTCTTCCTGGAGGTACGCACCAGTCAATGGTTGCACTTACCTCGTGAGAAGATGGGATGGCACTACGACCATCGCTCACAGTAAAGTCATAGCTATAACCAAATTTGAATCGATTCTTTCTAAATCCAACCAACATAATCACCGCATCTGAATTCTTGAATGCGCCGAAGGTTTGACGGAACCACAAACCGGTTACCAATGGACCTTTGTTGGCGTAGAAACCCAAATTCAACTGAGTGAAATTGCGCTGTTTCATGAACAAGGCGTTTGGAGAAATGGTGTTTTCTTCGAATCTGCTTCTAGTCATTGGAATAACGGCACCGGCATGGGCAGTTAAACGCATTGGCAATACTTCATCGGGGTTGTTGTAAAAACTCCAATTGGGCTCAATGATGTTGTGCGCCGCAAATCCCATGTAGAACTTGCTGGTATACATTACCCATCCGGCGTTGAAGTTGGGATAGTTTTTCACACCACCATTTGCTGGGGCTTGCTCACCTGTAGGTAAAACAAATCCTTGGGTGGGGTTGATTTGGTCTGCAAATTTCAAACGACTGAAATTGATGGATTTGTTGGTGAATGAACCTTGTAATCCAAAACGCATGTACATTCTACCGCGATCCAATGGTAACAAATAGCTGTAAACACCGCTCACAGTAGTAGAAGTTAACAATCCTGCACCAGCGATATCGTGGAATACCATTGCTCCCAATCCACCACCAACGCTCGGGATGTGTTGATCCCATGATGCACAAAATGAACGGAAAGTTCCTGGTAAGTTGGGCCATTGGTTTCGGTAGTTGAGCGACATACGCCCAGCTGCTCCGTAAGCGCAGACAGCAGATCCAGCCAACGCAGGGTTGGTGTATACTGGTGCCGCGTAGAACTGCGTAAGTTCTGGATCTTGGGCCTGAACGCTGAGGGAAATCCCTCCAATCAAGCCGAGACTAAGTGCTCGTAAAACTCTTTTCATGTGGTACGTCTAACAAACTTACAAATAAAAACGAATCAATGCACAAATTATTGATTTTACAAACAAACTTTCTTGGAAATGGTTAAAATTCATCGTACATGACAATACCGTGACAAAATATATCCATGATTTTGTGTTATTTTACGTTTTGAAATTTGTAATGCACCCAAGGTTAATCATCACCACTGTTTTCGCTGCTTTGTCCCTTTCGTTACAGGCACAATCATTCCTATCAAAAGGAAAGTGGGCCGCGATCGAAACGGGATCGTCTGGTATGTATAAAATTACCATGGCCGAATTGAAGAACATGGGATTGGATGTGGCTTCCTCAGACCCAAGAAATTTTCAGATTTATGGTGCACAAGGTCAAGGTTTGCCTGAAACCAATTCAGCTTTGGTTCGAGCACAGTCGCACCAAATTCCTTGCGAAGTATTGGGGGAAGCGGATGGCGTATGGAACGATGGTGATGCTGTGATATTTTATGCTCAATCCACCAAGGATTGGTCTTTCAGTCAGTTCAGTTACCAGCACTTCTCCAATTTTTATTCAGACAAAACGCAGTTTGTGATTGGTCACTCCGATGAAAAAGGATTGCGAACCATGAATCAAAAAGCGGCAATCGGCGCAATTGGTTACACTGTGAAGGGTATAGAGCAATATGATTTTCACGATAGCGATATGGTGAACCCAAACTCTATGGGAAGAATGTGGTTTGGCGAGCGATTGGGTAATGAAACTTTGTTTCGGTCTTTTCAACGCAGCATTCCAAACGGAGTGGATAGTATAGAACTGGATTTCCAAATCGCGTCATTTGTAACAGACGATACTGGATCTCTCATTGTAACCGCCAATGGAAAGGTTGTTCGCTACAAGTTGCGGTCGATAGGTGGCACCTACGAACCCTATTATTTATTGAATGCTACAATGAAAGTCCCTGTGCAGGGCTCAAACTTGAATTTGCAATTCAAACTGAATCGCCCCAATACCAAATCTTACGTGCTGTTGGATTACTTTGAGGTAAAAACTTGGCAAAGTGGGGTGCACAAACCCTCTGCAACATCTTTCCTGCGAAACCAAGAACTCGCATCGAGCAATCAAAATGTATTCTTTCAATGGTCGTCACAGGACACTCAAGTGAATGTTTGGAATGTTTCGAATCCGTTGATGCCCAAAATTTGTAACATCGAACAATTGGGCGGGGGGGATTTGCGTATTTTACTGTCCAAAGATGAGCCACATCATACTTTGATTTCCTTCCCAAAAAACAACGCGAAATTTTTGCAAGTGCAGGTCAGGACGTTGTTGGCTGCGCAAAACAAAGCATTTGAAAACAGCGCCGAACTTGTTATTTTAACCCATCCCAATTTCATGGCAGCAGCCAATCAATTGGCCAATTACCGCAAAATCAATCCGGGTTATACGGTTGCGGTGATTACGCCACAGGAGATTTACAACGAGTTTTCTGGCGGACAGCAAGATTTGGTTGCTTTGAGAGATTACTTCCGTTGGCGCAGGTTATTTGCACAGCAATCGGGAAGAAAATTTCGATTTGTCACCATTTTGGGTGCGGCCTCTTACGATATGAAGAATCGGGTGGTAGACAACACCAATTTTGTTCCAATATATCAATCCACAGGGAATGCGGGCGCGGGCTCCTTTTGTCTAGACGATTTTTTGGGTTTTTTGGATTCAAACGAAGGCGATCCGATGAAAACAAAGGGCAAATTGGCCATATCTGTTGGTAGGATTCCGGCCAGAACTTTGGCAGAAGCCACGGGTGTTGTCGCCAAGTTAGAAAGGTATGGTTCGCCCAAATCATTGGGTCCATGGCGATCAAATATCGCTTTTGCTTGCGATGATGTAGACGAAAGTTGGGAGACAGAGTTTGTCACTGAATCTGAATACAACTCTAACTACATCAATCAGTTTTTCCCTTATCTCAACGTAAATAAATTGTATACAGATGCCTTTTCGCAGTCTACCACGGGCAACAATGAAAAGTACCCTGAAATGAGTGCGGCCATCAATCGTACCATGAAAGACGGAGCCTTGTTCTTTAATTATCAAGGTCATGGCGGCATCAAAGGCTGGGCACAAGAATCGATCCTTGATATTCCCATGGTGAACAGCTGGGAGAATACTTATAAAATGCCCATTTTATTCACGGCAACTTGCGAGTTCAGTGCATTCGATGACCCCAAAAACCAAAGCGCGGGAGAACTAACCTTGCTGAATCCAAAGGGGGGCGCCATCGCTTTGATGAGCACTACGCGGTTGGTTTATGTAAGTGGAAATACCCAGATCAATAGAGATTTTTGGACGAACTACGGATTCCCAAAACCCAATGAGCCCATTCCCACGCTGGGTGAAGTTTTTCAGCGTATGAAAAACCGACCAACCTACAACTCTGAAGACAATAAATTTGCCTTGCTGGGCGATGCTAGCATGCCTATCGCATTTCCAAAGCACTTGATACAAGTAGATTCAGTTCAGGGTAAACACGTGAGTGCGTTCCGCGACACAGTGAAAGCATTTTCTGTTATTCATTTAAAGGGCCACATCAATGAGCGTTTGGTGGGTGAATTTACCGGGTTCAATGGCACGATGTGGGTGAAAATTTTCGATAAACCCATACAAAAATATACCCTAAATAACGATGGGCAGGCCAACCCAGTGGCGTTTTCAGAGCAGTCTGGCATCCTGTTCAATGGTCAAGTGACTGTAAAAAACGGGAAGTTCGAGTTGGTGTTTTCGGTGCCCAAAGACATTGCATACAATTATGGCATTGGTTTGGCAAAGTTCTACGCTCACAACAATCTTACAGATGCCGCCGGTTCATGGCAGTTTTTCATCGGTGGCAGTGAGCAAGTATCACAAATTGATGTGGACGGTCCGGAAGTGAAGGCATTTATGCAAGACACCACTTTTTCAAATGGTGGAAAGGTAGCTCGCGATGTGGATTTTGTGGCCCGTATTTTCGATAAAGATGGGATCAATTCTACCGGCGCAGGCATCGGCCGAGATCTGCAACTGATTGTTGACGAAGGAACCGAAAAGCAACAGAATTTTGTACTCAACGATTATTTTAGTTACGATGTGAACAGTTACACCAGAGGAACCGTGCGTTTTCCATTGTCTGGTTTGATCCCTGGTAGACATACATTTACTTGTAAAGCTTGGGATATTTACAATAACCCAGGTAAGGGGATGGTTCAATGTTTGGTGATACCGCCAAGAACATTGGAAGTGACAGGGTCAGGTGCTTTCCCACAACCATTTTACGATGAGTTGAAGGTATGGGTGCAACACAGTTTGCCAGGTGAGAATCTCACTGTGAAATGGAAGGTAATGGATGCTTCGGGCCGTGTTTTGGCGGATGGACAGCAATGGCAAGAGTCTGCTCAAGCAAAAATGACGGTCATTGATTGGGATGGGAAATCATCTTCGGGTGCCGATTTGCAAGGGGGGATTTACTTTTATCAAGTGTTGTTGCTCACAGAAGATGGACTAGAAGCCAAGGTGGGTGGAAAGTTCGTGAAAGCACAATGATTTTGAATTTCTTTCGTTTATTTTAGATATCTTTATCAATCAATTAGGATGCACAATTCTGATATCATATTTTTGCCATTACGCACTATGAAAAAAACAGCAGCCATTGCTCTATTATCGATTACTGCATGGGCTTCTTTGCAGGCTCAATCTACATCTTTGACTTCTAAGCAATTAGCCGGTCAATTGAATACTGTGACCACGATGGTGCCATTTTTAACCATTACGCCCGACAGTCGTTCCGCAGCAATGGGCGATGTTGGTGTGGCATTGTTCAATCCAGATGCAAACAGCGGGTCTTGGAACATGGCAAACTTGGTTCACGCCAAAAATAAAACGGGTTTTTCATTGTCTTATGCCCCTTGGTTGCGCCAATTGGTTGACGATGTAGGATTCTCATATTTGTCTGGTTATGCCAAAGTAGGTAAGGGTTCAGCGGTATGTGGTTCGATGAGATACTTCTCTTTGGGAAACATTCAGTTCACCGATTTCGAAGGAAATCCCACGGGTAATTTCAATCCCAACGAATTTGCTTTCGACGGGGGGTATGCCACACAATTCAACAACAATTTTTCAATGGGCGTGAATTTGAGGTTCATTTACAGCAACCTTACAGGTAATCGCGCCTTCAATGGCATTGATTACAAAGCGGCCATGGGTGCTGCGGGTGATGTGAATTTGCTCTACAAAACCGAAGTGAAAAACCCCAAAGGCGGTTTCGATAAGTTGCAATTTGGTTTAAACATCCAAAACATCGGTTCAAAGATGACTTATTCTTCCAAAGAGAAGCGCGATTTCATTCCTACAAACCTGAAATTGGGTGTGGGTTACAGTCACAAAATCGATGATTATAACGTGATCAACGTGTATGCCGACGTAAACAAGTTATTGGTGCCTACCAGACCTTATTACTTGGTTTCTTATAATGGAGAGGATTCATTCGTGAGCGGTGTTCGTCAGTTCACCGGTATCGACCCAAATGTGAATACCATTCAAGGCATGATTCAGTCGTTCTATGATGCGCCGGGTGGATTTGCAGAGGAGGCCAAAGAATACAATTTCAGTTTGGGTACAGAATACATTTACAACGATTTGTTTGTCTTGCGCGCAGGGGCTTTTTATGAGGCCAAAACCAAGGGTGGAAGACAGTATGGTACCATAGGTCTAGGTCTCAAATACAATACCTTTACCATTGACGCTGCTTATTTGGTTCCATTTGCAAACAGGCATCCTTTGCAAAATCAAATGCGTTTTTCTTTGCTGTTTGATCTTTCTGCATTGAAAGATTCCCCAGGATCGAATTAATTACAATCTTTTTCTTCAGCTTTCGCGTGGCGATGTGTAAATTTGCCACATATGGATTCACGCAAAAATACACTCATCCAGAAACGCAACGAAGCGGCTATGGGTGGAGGTCAGGCCCGAATTGATTCTCAACACAAAAAGGGTAAATTAACAGCCCGCGAGCGCATTCAACTGTTGTTGGATGAAGGTACATTTTGTGAGATTGGCGCATTTGTTACCCATAGAAGTACCGATTTCGGTATGGAAAAACAGCAGTTTTTGGGCGATGGTGTGGTAACTGGATACGGGAAGGTGAGTGGCCGATTGGTATATGTGTTTTCGCAAGATTTTACCGTTTTTGGAGGTTCTTTGAGTGAAACTCATGCCGAGAAAATTTGCAAAATCATGGATATGGCATTGGCCAATGGCGCGCCATTGATTGGTATGAACGATTCAGGTGGGGCGAGGATTCAAGAGGGTGTGGTTTCGTTGGGTGGGTATGCCGATATTTTTTATAAAAATGTTCAAAGCAGCGGTGTGATTCCCCAGATTTCTGCCATCATGGGCCCATGCGCGGGGGGTGCCGTTTATTCTCCGGCATTAACAGATTTTATCTTCATGGTGGAGAATACCAGCTATATGTTTGTTACAGGACCCAATGTTGTAAAAACAGTAACAAACGAAGATGTGAGCAGCGAAGAATTGGGCGGTGCCTCAGTGCACAGTTCAAAAAGTGGGGTTGCCCATTTTACAGCAGCCAATGAAGTGGTTTGTATCCAGAATTTGAGAAAATTATTGTCTTATGTGCCACAGAATTGTGAGGAAAAAGCACCTGGATTGCCATACAGTGGAGGCAATGAAATTCGTGAAGTGCTGAACGACATCGTTCCTGAAAATCCCAATCAGCCCTACGACATCAAAGAAGTGATCCAAGGGGTTGTTGATACAGATAGTTTTTTTGAAGTTCACGGAGCGTATGCCGAGAATATCGTGGTGGGTTTTGGTCGATTGGCAGGCAGAAGCATAGGTATCGTTGCCAACCAACCTGCGTTTTTGGCTGGGGTGTTGGATGTGCACAGTTCCCAAAAGGCGGCGCGTTTCGTGCGTTTTTGTGATGCATTTAACATTCCTTTGTTGGTGTTTGAAGATGTCCCAGGATTTTTACCGGGGACTGATCAAGAATGGAATGCCATTATCACAAATGGAGCTAAATTGCTTTATGCTTTCAGCGAGGCCACGGTACCACGTATTACAGTGATTACACGCAAGGCGTATGGCGGTGCATATGATGTGATGAACAGCAAACACATCGGAGCCGATTTGAATTTCGCTTGGCCAACGGCAGAAATTGCGGTGATGGGGGCCAAGGGCGCTGCCGAAATCATTTTCAAAAGAGACATTGACGCGGCCGAAGACAGAGATGCAGCTTGGAAAGAAAAGGAAAAGGAATACAGCGATTTGTTCGCCAATCCTT
>JACCDO011870363.1_pt1 | contig 19336 bp, 67 predicted proteins | sample 7446101 | NCBI WGS metagenome assembly JACCDO01 (sample SAMN15323440, study PRJNA562643) | freshwater metagenome | isolation source: river surface water | place: USA:Blue River Watershed | collected 2017-08-16 | reverse complement strand
GCTATATCATGAAATTCAAGTCTTTTAACGCCGAACAATTGGCTGCAAAACTGTCTCAAATCAAAACGCTTCGTGATGAAGTGAAAGAACTCAAAGCAGTTGTTGCTCGTGAAAAAGTCGAACAACAAGTTATGAAAGCATTCGCAAAAGAACAAGCAATCGAAGCACGTAACGCTCGTATTGCGGCTCGTATTGCAAAACTAGAGGCGAAACTTGCCGCTGCGAAAGCACCGAAAGTTGGTCTGGCTGCGAAGAAAGCAGCTCGCAAACCGAGTCCCGTAACCATCGTGGAGGTGGTATAATATGGGTCTCGATATGTACCTGAAGGCTGAAAAATATCTCAGCAATTATGATTTTCGTCCTGAAGAAAAAGTGACTAATAATGCGGTCAAGGCTGCAGTTGGTCTAGACGAATATGATTCTGTTGATAGTTCGGTGACTGTTTCGGTGACTGTCGGTTACTGGCGCAAAGCAAATCAGATTCACAAATGGTTTGTTGATAACTGTCAAGATGGTGTTGATGAATGCCAAGACGCCTACGTGAGTCGTGATAATCTTATTGAGTTGCTGGAGATTTGCAACAAAGCGTTGGAAACAAAAGATGCGAGTCTGTTGCCTCCTGCTTCCGGTTTCTTTTTCGGGTCTACTGATATTGATGAATGGTACTGGCAGGATCTTGAACAAACAAAATTCATTCTGAACAAAGCACTGTCGCTCGATGAATCGTGGGACTTCAATTATCGATCAAGTTGGTAACATGAAAAAGTACAAACTCAAGGGTAACATAACATGGTGCCTTAACTGGAAAAATGGTTGGTTCCGTGTTGGAAATTGGATTGCCCGATGGAATACTGACGGCAATCTTTTTCGCATTCAAAATACAAAAATGAAATGAAACAGTTAGAGTTTGATTTTTTGGGTATGCCCAAGTATCAGTTGCCTCTGGACTTGGATTATACTCAGCCACAAATAACACTGCCTGCCAGTGGCGTTGATAGTTATGTGTTGAAATTGTCTAACAATGAATTCTCATTTGAACCGATCTACAAGGTTGACTTAGATAAAACACCCTTGATTGTGGCACAAAATGAGATGCCTTGGTATCGCCGCATATTCTATAAACTGTTGGGAATCAAAACACAATGAGATGGAAAATTCAACCGGCGCCGGATGACCCTAAAGAAGGCGACACTCGGTACATTCGCAAATTCGCATGGTTGCCCACGATTATCAATAACTACAAAGTGTGGTTAGAAACCTATGGTGTCACTCAAGAGTACAAGGCAATTCCACATAAACTGTGGAAAAATTATCGTGAAATGGTAACAGTGCATCGGTATGAATGGGTAGACATTAGACGAGAAACTTTAGACTATTACATATGAAAATTCTTGACAAATTTTGGTTCAATGGTGGTGGCATCGTTCGTGTGATGACACACGATCATCATATCAAATATTATATTCGTGGCTTGATGTATATGGTCGATCCAGATAAAGATGCTGAATATATCGCACAATGGGGTAATACTTTTCCAAATGATGTGGGTGATGTACTTTTTGAGGTGAATAAATGAAGTATGCACCCTATACAATATTTGGTCAAACAAGAAATGTTCCTGTGAAAGTCTGGTACAAAGATAAGATTGATCCCGAACTAACAGAATGGGATGAAGAACTGTGGGTTGAACGAGGTGAAGATTGGTATGCACTAAGTAATGATTCACTGAAAAACAAACGAGTACGAATTATCAAAAGAGAGGATTGGTTGAGGGCAAAATGAAAATTGTAATTAATCGTTGCTATGGTGGTTTTGGTCTTTCAAAGAAAGCAACCGAAATGTATGCTGAGAAGAAAGGCATCACCGATCTTGGTACATGGGAACATAACGCATACTATACCAATTTTTATTGTCATGATATTTACCGTGGTGATCCTGTGCTGATCGAAGTCGTTGAAACTCTAGGTAAAGATGCTAATGGACAACACGCCGATCTTCGCATTGTTGAAATACCCGATGATGTGAATTGGAAAATTGAAGATTATGATGGACTAGAGCATGTTGCTGAAGTCCATCGAACATGGAGTTGAAAAATGAAAACGTATACATTGAAACGTAATTCTTGGCACTATTGGTTAGCCGACTTTGCCGACAAGGTTGATACTGACACGGACATATGTACATACATTAGAAAAGTATTTCAGGGCGTGTTTGCGTTGTTGATTCTGATTGTAGCATGTACTGCCGTTGCTGCTTTTATTGGCACTGGTGTCTGGAATATTCTTAATGTGTTATTCTTTACCGCATCGTTGAATCCAGCGGGTATTATCTTTATTAGTGTGTTTCTCGGTGCGGTATTGGTTGGATTGAATGAATACTACAAAAATAAACGTACACATGGTTCAGTAGAACACAAAGAGCCTGGTTTTGTTTCGCTTGCATATCGCAAATTCAAAGATAAAACTTGTTTTCGTATAAGGATTGAAGAATGATGAATATTGAATTGCGTTATGTTATTCGTATCGGTCAGCATGAAAAAGTTTTGCAGTATCGAAAATATCAAGACACTTCGGTTCGTGCTGGAATGAATTGGTCTGCCGAAGACTTGGCTAAAACTGCAAAATATGAATGGTCAGATTGGATTGATGTACCTGTTGTTTCTATAGTGGGATTGAATGATGATTGAACTTGACGAAGAACTTTACTATGAATCTGGCATTACCGCACAAGGTTGCTGGGAACAATTCGACACTTATGCCATACAATCTATTGATAAACTGATAGAATTAGTTATTCGCCAGTGTGCAGATGTTGCAGATGGTTCTGGTGATCCAAAATGGACTATTCTTAACTATTATGGACTATTAGATGACTGATAAAGAACTTGCTAAACTGGCGGCTGAACTTGCTGCTGGTACGATTACTGCAAACTATGTGGCGCAAAAATATGGTGATGGTGTTCTGTCTACTGTATTGGGCATCGTTGCAGGTATCGGTGTTGGATCAATTGTAGGCGATATTGCCGGTGACTTGTGGGATTTACTATGAAACTATTTTTAGATACAGAATTCAACGAATTTGGTGGTGAACTCATTTCGATGGCTCTTGTGCCTGAAGACGAGAACGCACCAGTATTCTATAAGGAACTGAATATCATTGAACCCTATGGTGCATGGGTAAAAGAACATGTTGTTCCGCATTTGAATTTGGCACCTATCAATACTCTGGAATTCCAATATGAATTGGAGAAATATCTTCGTCAATTTGAATCTATCACAATTATCGCAGACTGGCCAGATGACATTCGGTATTTCTGTCAAGCATTAATGACTGCACCGGGATATATGCTGACCACACCGAATGTAATCACGTTTCAAATGATTCGTGGACTTGATTATGTTTCTGCAATTCCACACCACGCACTACATGATGCTATTGGTATGCGTAACACATATCTTTATGGGTTGGCAAAATGACACCCAAAATTAAAGAATTCTGCGAAATTGCAGAATCATTTGCATATGAGAATGAAAGCCATTGGGAAGATGGCCCTGAGTGGTTAGAATTGTTTCAAGAAAAATTCACCAGACTCATTATCAATGAGTGTGCGAAAGAGATTCAATCTTTTGTAGACCTTCGCATTCCTGCATCTGAATATCCGATGAAACTCAAAATGAACATGGGACTACATGATGAACTATAAAGAACAAGTAATTTATCAAGCGATTGAAGGTTTGCGACAAAGCGGTGGCATTGCTGCCCCAGAAGCATTTGAAACACTATTTGCACGAATCTTTGATTGTGGTTATTTGTGTGCCAAGCAAGAGGTGCGAGAACAAATGATAGGAATCAATGCGACAATTGAAAACATGAGGGAAGATACCGAAATGTTGATTGCCGCACTGAAAGGTAAACAATGATCACTGGTGAAGAACTTGGGGTATCTGTTTATCTGTCATATGAAGATGAACGATATCCCACTTTGGTTTTGCGGAGTGACAAATTCGGTACTGTGGGGTATAATCTAAATCTGAATACAGGTGAACTGAACCGAGTCTGTATTTGTGCAGCAAGAAGTGAAACTGAGTGCGTATGTGGCGCATGGGAGAATGATAAATGAAAGACAAACTACAAACAATCAATGAAATGCTACGAGTCCAAGGTGCTGATGGGAATTGGAATTATGACCCATACATGCAAGGGCTGTATAATGGCATGGAAATGATTGTGTCAATCCTTGAAGATCGTGATCCGATTTTTCGTGATGCACCTGAAGTATGGTTGAAAGATATTCCATTTACTGGTGTATTGACATGTGAAAGTGAAACGAAATGAAATACATCATACTAATGTCTGCACTAATGCTTGCTGGATGTGGCAAATTCAATGATATGGTTAATACAAGTTTTGATGGCTATGTATTGCGATGCATCGATGGAACAACCTATGTGTTAATGTCATCGGATAAAGGTCTTGCGATTACACCTCATGTGGGTGCTGATGGAAAGCCAAAAACTTGTGTGGTGCCGAAATGAAATATCGTAAAAAACCAGTAGTGATTGATGCTACACAATGGTTCAAGAATGGCGATCATCCACTTGATTATAGCAAGATGCATTATGGTTTAGAAAATGGTGAAATGCGTGAATTTCCACCTGAAGAGCGAAAAGCAAATGGGTGGGAAGGTGATATTGTTCGATACTATCGGAATCCAGATGATGAAGGAACTCGCAAATGTACTCACTGCGGTGATATAATGCATAATCATGGATGGATTGATACACTAGAAGGTGGGCATAATGTGTGTCCTGGCGATTACATTATCAGAGGTATACAAGGTGAGTATTATCCCTGTAAGCCCGATATTTTTGAAAAGACATATGAAAAGGTAGATGAATGAAAATCCTAGTTCGGTGTGAAGATAGAACTGTATTTCCAATTGATCCAACTACTCTAGAAGCACTATCAACTGGTTATTATGATGCATATTGTTATACTGATCCGGAACCAAATGTAAATTACATTTCATTCAGTAAATGGTGTACATTACGCAACGAACAACGATATCAATATTATGGGATAAGATAATGAAATGGCTCTACAGAATAATCGCTAGACTTGCTCCGTGTCGCCATCGTTGGCATAGAATTGAAACGATTCACCGAATGAATGAAAGTAATGTGGTGATAGGTTACACTTTTCTTCTACAATGTAAAAAATGTGGTAACATGAAAAAGGTAAATGCAAGATGACTGCACATGAACTATCTGATCGCATTACAGAATATCTTTGGGTGGGTGGTCTTTTCAATCCTGAACTAATGGATCATGAAAAAGTCAGAGAACTATTAATGGACATAAGGGAATATCTAGATGAACGAACAAAACATTTTGGAGTTGAATCATGATTGAATGGATCACACATTTCAAATTTTTCGGATTTATAGTGCAAACCTGTGATTATGGTGGGCGATATATTTGGTGGAAACTTGGTAACTTCAATATTGGATACTGTAAAAATCCTGATTTTAGTAAGATGGAACAAGAATGAACCCTGAACAAAAATATGATGTAGTGATTGATGTACTCCAAAAACATCATGATAAACTATGGGACATGACAAAAGGTAGTATGGAATGGGGTATCATGGATCAGATTCGGTTGCGACAAATGGACGAACTGAAAGATGCCATGGATATCTGGAGAAAATATAAACCACAGGATGACGATGATGAATGAACGAATCAAAAAATTGGCTGAACAAGTATTTTCCTTTAAATATAAGAGTGATCCCGATAAACTAAACGAAGGTCATCACATGGGGCATATTCAACAATTCGCCGAGTTGATTGTGCGTGAATGTATGCGTGAAATTCATCAAAAGAGTTTTGAATTGCTGGACATAGATTTTTATCCGCATTACTTAGAACGATTGAAAAAACACTTTGGGGTAGAACGATGAACGAACGAATTCAAGAACTTGTTAAACAGGCTAGAAATTTTTATCTAACAGATGAAGATTATGAATATTTCGCAAAAGAAAACAAGCTAGGTAGTCTGAAATATAATGAGTTAATTAATGAAAAATTTGCCGAGTTGATTGTGCGTGAATGTGCAGAGGTGAGTGAAAATTATGCCGATGGGTCTATGCCGTTATCAATTGCATTGGCTATCAAAAAACATTTTGGAGTAGACCAATGAAAGAATATGAATGGAAATCAGTATCCGACAAATACTATTTCTTTCATGTAAATACAGGTAAAATCGTCGGGCAAGCAGGTAAGCAAGCACTTCATGAAGTATTCTTTGGCATTGTGTATACTACCGAAACGACATATGGTATACAAGATGAAAAACACCTCGGCCAGTATATTTCCCTTGAACATGCGAAAAAATCTGTTGAAAACTATTGGGACATTCAAAATAGAACTCTGATACCATGAACAAAAAGTTTATCGTCTGTGGCAACGGATTAGAATATGTGGACTTTGCTACCTCTAAAAAAGGTGATAATATTTATTATTACTGGATTCGAAATGCAAAGGACATGAGAAATTTTTCTTCGATCAATCCAAATGGTTATTTTATTGGAACATGGAAAGATTTACCTGAAATAGATGACATTATAACTGAGATAGTTTTAAAACTCAGTCCCGATAACGAAAAATTTCAAACCGTATTTGAACTTCGCTTAAAATTACTTGTGTATTCAATTATGAGGTAAAATAAATGGCCTATACTATTAAAATATTTGAACCCACAAGAAAACAAATTATCACTAAAAGAATTGTTGTTACTTTAATGACAATTTTCTTTCCGATTACATTTGTTTTTGTAGCATTCTATCTTATTTGGTATATTGCAAATGACATATATGAGGGGATATTTACAAAATGAGCATAAAACGACGAATCACAAATTATCTGTGCAGCGGCGGTCTATTCAATCCCGAACTGATGGAGCACGACAAGGTTCGTGCGTTACTGATTGATGCACGAGACTATATTGAAACACTGGAATCGAAGGTAAAAGACCAATGTGTTATTGCTGAACTGATTGACAAGAATTTCTCTTTCAAGTATAAGACAAAACCCGATGAAACTAATGGCCCGGTCACGAGGGATCAATTAGCCAAATTTGCTTCTGAGATTGTTCATGAGTGCAATTCGGTTCTCATGGATGGTACAGAACGAGGTTATGATTATATGAAAAAGATTGACAAACATCTATACTCAATGGATATAAAATGAACGAACGAATTAAAGAACTTGCTGAAAAAGCTGATGAATATGCAGCAGACTATGAATTTAAAAACGGTGGAGACGAGTTTAACGTATTCAAAGAAAAGTTCGCCGAGTTGATTGTAAAAGAATGTTGCGATTGGATAGATGGTTCTCCCGCAAATGATGCTGGACAATTACACTTGACAAAATCCTTTATTATTGCTAATCTAAAGGGAATGTTTAGAGGGAGTAAAGAATGAACGAACGAATAAAACAATTAGCAATTTATGTGATTGATGATTATACCGAAGATGATTATTGGCCATTTTTCACTGAAGAATTAGAAGAATTCGCTAGACTGATTATTGATGAATGTATTGTCGCATGTGCTACAGAACGTTTAGGTAAAACAGCCGGGGCTGGAGAACTGATAAAAGAACGATTTGGAATAGAATCATGAACTACGAAAACGTAAAAGACAGAATACCCGATTTAATCTCAAGTCTGGATAAAATCTCTACTGAATATGCATATGAAGTCAAGTATATTGGTGAAGCGAAGGCCTATCTGACGATACTGTTGGATATACTAAAAGAGAAAACTGAATGAAAGACGTTTTTGTGATTGCAGGGAATTTAGATGAATATGCGGATTGGATTAATAACAAACCGATGCTGACGGCCCGCTACTGTTATGTGAAAGATTACCCTGTACTGAGAGGACTACTACTACTCGATCCCGATGGTATATTCATTGGCACATGGTACACTCATCCCGATATATACCACATACTGCAAGAACTAACTCTGGCATGTGAAGACCCAAAGAAACAAGCCATAATACAATCAGTAAGAAAGAAATATACCGATTATCTTGCAGGCAATATTAAGTAATACTCGCTTGACTTTCACCCCATAACACTATATACTATTGATTCTGATGCCCGCATGGGCCAGATTCAAAACAACCTTAATGTCCCCTCGTGGACTCTGGAGAAAAATATGTTTGATTTAAATAGCCTCGACCCGGCCAAGGTCACATATAAACCTTATGCTTCACCTGGCGCTCGTTTCAGAGATTGCCAAATTATCCCTCTGGACAAAATCTACGTCCAAGCCCAAGAAAATAACCCAGTTCGAGTCGTTACCAAAAACGAAGACCATATCAAGAAATTGATGGGTAACTTTCAAAATGGCATAAACTATTCACAAATGCCGCCTGTGGTAATGGAAAAACCCCGACAAGAAAACGGCAAGCATTATACTCATGAATTGGTATGTGGTCATCATCGTTATGATGCCATGACAGAACTCGGGTATGATCGCTGGGTATTTTGGGTATATGATTTTGCTCAGAATGGGTATACACTGGATGATTCTATTCGCACATTTCAGATTCGAGAAAACGATCATATTGCTGCACTCGCATCATCTTTGGAAGATGTGGTAAAAATCGTTCTTCATTTACTTCAAAACAATTCAAAATTGGTAGAGAACAATGAGGACAGTATTCGAAACTTTGTGAATACCTATTGCCTCAATATGCGTACTCAGACTCGAAACAAGGTAGTAAGTCAGGTAATGGCCAAGGCAGGCACCTATCGTCAGGTCGTTACCTATACTTCAAACGATGCATATCAATGGGTTCGAGATAATACTGATTATGCCTATGGTGGTGAACTCGATTCTAAACGTAAAAAGTTTGGGTGGACAGTTCTGGAGGGGTATGAGTATGAATTTATTATGTCAGCGGTAAAGAAATTCCGTGAATCAGGTAAACCTTCATATTTCATCTGCCGTACCAAAGCCCCTACAGTAAATCATGATCTGGATACAAAACGCCAGAAGATGATGGAAACATTTCAAAATCTGGAGGATTCACTGGTCGAAGTCTTTGAATACTATCAGAAATATAAAAAGTTTCCGTGGTCGGTAGAAGGGTTTATGCCTCAGGATCAATCCAATGAAGACACCAAATCAATTATCCGTGTAAAATAAACCAAGGCCCCCGAAAGGGGGTTTAAATTAAAATGATTGAAATTCGTATAGCCGAGACAAAAGAGGATAAGAAAATAGCCGACGAAATGGTTATTCAGCATCATTCTTATGTGTCATCTGCAAGAACTGTCGGAAGATGCATGAAGTATATTATTACCTACAATGGTAAGGACATTGGAACATTTTGGGTAGGCTCAGGTTTTAAACCCACACCAAAATCAATACTGAATCATTTCGGTATGTCACAATCAGAATATGATAATATCTTCAATGAAGTTGCCGATAACAAACGATTTTGTATGGTTGAAAGAATACCTAATATCGGATCACAAATACTAAAGGTCATTCGTACCAGAGTAAAAACCGACTGGAAAAACCGGTATGGTAACAATCTCAGAGCAATAGTAACTACAATTGGTGCAGATAAAACCGGTGCAGTATATCTTGCTGATAATTGGAAGAAAATCGGAGAAACCGCCGGACTACCTGCCAATCGCAAATCAGTCAGTATGAAATGGGACAATAAAGAAAGTATTTCCGAGAAATATGTAAAACCTACGGGTGAGAATAAAAAGATTATTCTGATAACGGATAGATTAAAATGAAACTAAGTGAACTCCATAGAATCGTCAACCTGTATTATGATCCAGAGAATCCTCACCGTGATCAGGATGTGATGATAGCGACTAAACTACCATATAACACTGTCGGTGCAATACCCATGACACCAGTAAAAGCAGCATCGCTAGGTTTTGACCACGAATCGGGTAAGTTTATTATTCATCCCGAAGAAAATCTCACACCACATGATGTAGACTTTGCAAAGAAATTTAAAGACTTACAAGAAAAGTACGGGTGGTTAAACTATGAGAATCGTAATCTAAAGGCTGAAATCAAGAAATTAAAATGATCAATCTACTCAAACCATATATTCAATGGGATCATATAGATGGGCCTCTTCTTCATTGTTCAGATGGATCTATTCATTTCCTATCACTGCTAGAACGAATGTATATGAGAATAGGTATAATGACAGTCCATGATCTAGACTTTAAATATCGTACTGATATTCCAAATAAACCATGAATCCTAGAATAGTATCCGCTGCCAATAGATTTATACTAGAAGACGGAATTGACATTATTATTCCCTCTGCCCGTCATTGGGATCCACTCATGATGCGTATTATAATGGCCCTGAGTGATAGATTATCCACTGAATGCCAAGAACAGGGATTTATAGATCAGTATGGTAATTTCCATAGTCGTGAAGATGCATGGATAATCGCAAAAGAAAACAATCAGATTATTCATAGAGTCGGTGGTGATACTGCCAATGGTGGAAGATTATTTTCTGAGAATTTGTACTGAAATGAGTGATACCAAGAATCGTGATATAGGCAGAAAAGTATCTGAAAAAGATCGAAGTTATATAGTGTTAAATAGTGGTAAAATGTGGTAGTAACTGAGAACAGAAAAAGTGTCGAAAAGCGTGCGTAATCCCGATAGATATAAAGAAAAGAAATGCGGAAAATGTGGGGTTTTGCATAGAAAACGTGGAATATATTGTTCCCAGGCGTGCAGCAATTCTGCGAGAATCATTACAGACGAAACGAAACAAAAGATATCCGATGCCCGCAGAGAATACTTCGAAACTCCCCAAGGTCTCGCAGAGGCCGCACGAAGGTCTCTAGAGAACATTAATCCTGGCTCTACAGTGAATCAATCAGACTTCGCTGTGGATATTCCGATCATTCCTGAACTGCCACCTGGCTACGATCCTGCCGAAGACTGGTAACGCCGCATAAAATTCTGTACGCTCCGATGCCGTACAGCATAATATTCTGTTAATTTCCCTTTTGACAACAAAAAAACCCCTTGACATTTCGGCAGACTTGTGCGATACTATGATCATGGAGAAACCAATGAAAACTTACAATTTTTATACATTTGATCGTTTTGATAATGAATTGTTCGTTATCATTCCGATAAAGGCGGAATCTGAAGATAATGCATGGGATATCTTTGAAGAAGAATATCCTGGCTATTTTGTGGATCAAGTATTGACAGTGGAGTAATGGAAATGTATAATGCCTGTGTGGGTGTTTCAGATATTAATGCCGAATTAACTATGATATCCAATGAGATTATCGAAGACTATATCGATATACTCTATGATGAATACCTCTGCTTAATGTATTCTGCTGATCCTCGATTTTATGGTTCTGATTGGGATTATTATGCGTAAGAAACGCTCTGATCGAAACTATATTCTATATTCACTGGATATTAATGGCAAAACCTATATTGGATTAACTGTTGCTAATGGTCGTGCATACTGGAAAGCATTAAAACTGCGAGTACAAAAGCATATATCCCGTAGTAAATGTGAGAATAAGAATTGGGCATTATATCAGGTTTTGCCTAATGCTGATGTGATTTATTATGACATTATTGAAGTGATTCGTGGGCGTAAGGCAGCTTATTCTCGGGAGCGGGAGATAATTGCAGAAATTGCACCGGAACTGAATACATTCTAGGGCTTGACAATTGGGCGATTCTGTGGGATACTAGAAGCATGGAAAAACGATATTTCGCCTTTATGGACATGGATGAGCGTGGGTATGCTTACTGGTTTGTTATCGATAGGGAAACTGGTTCTACAGTGAAACGTTTCTCTGGTGGATCAGGTGGTGCAATTCTTGCAAGAAACCTGGCAGATGAACTGAACAAAACCGCTTGACAATTCGGCAGATATCCCCTATAATAGAACCATGATGAATGCGAAAGTGAACGAAATGAACAAAGTATACATTGTAGTCGTGGTTGAGCCGTATGAGGGTTGCACTGTTTTGCGAGTGTTTGCAAAGTATGAGGCTGCGGTAGCGTATGGCGAATCGTTGGTCGCTGATGACACTATCGATGAATTCGATATCTACGAGCGTTATGTGGGTTGATTCCGCTTGACACTACGGCAAACATGGGGTATAATAGAACCATGATGAATACGAAAGTGAACGAAATGAAACCCAAATTTACTATGGAATTTTCCGTGGCCATTGGCAAGTATCTGGATGCCTGCGTGGCTGATTATAAGTCCTGGCAAGATGCCGGTGCCGCCTATAATGATGAAGTGTCCAGCAAGATTCGTTCTGACATGTTCGAAGACTACAAGAACAAACTGGAATTCGAAGTCGGTAAAAAGTATATCAAGGTAATTTCGAATCGTTCGGCACATTCTTTCATTCTACTGGAAGACGATGGCAAATTCAAAAAAGGCGATATTCTGAAGTCTGCCTCGTGGAATGCTCCGGCGAAAAACTTCGCTCGTGGCAATATCTTTGGTGAATACTCTATTCGCTGGACTGGTGCTTAATATGGAGATCTTTCTTCCCAAAACCCTATACAAAGTGACCATGACTGAATATGAACGTGGATTTGGTCAACGCCATATGGGCGAACGATTCTTTGAACACGAATATGAGGCCAAGGAATTCTGCCGTAACTATGCCTCTGGCGATGAAGACTGCTTCTTTCGTGCTTCATATACTAAGGTGAAATAATATGGAATACTTTTATCATACTGCTAGGGGTATTGCTACTCTCAATAAGGGCGATGAATACCCGCTGGTCAAGATCGGAAAATTCAAGAATGAAGCAGAAGCCCTTGTCGCTTGTAAAGCACACTATGCCAAGGCATGTAAATTTTTGACCAATCTAGGCAAACCCCTACCCAAAGCATTTTATCTATAGGTGAAATAATGCTAAAAGCACTATGGGATGAAGTCGAAGCCATGATGGATGCCTGGAACTGGACTCCAGCGACTGCTCTGAAATTCATAGCGGAAAATCGTGACTTGTACGATGGCCCGATTGGCGATGCATATGATACTTTCGCATCGGTTTTGAGCGATGTTCTGGATACTGAGGGAATGACAATGCACTGATACAGCCAGGATATAGCTGAGACTACAGCTGTACTATAGGGGAGATATGCGCTTAGGGACTCCTACCTACAGTACCTAGGGATCCCCTTAGAGTCTCATCGTGTGTATCGAAGTGTCTTTGAAAAATCCGGCCAGAATTTCAAAGCGTGCCAGGGTCGCTCGGAAAATCTCAAAAAATTTTCAAAGTGTCTCACCCCAAAAAATTCCGGCAAAAAATTTTTACTGAAAAAGGTCTTTTTATTATGCGTGAAACTAATCTACTACTGGAACACCCGATTCATTCTGGTATTCAACGACTGTATCGTTTTGGTAACGGATACGGGGCCTCTGTGGTTCGCCATAGTTTTTCCTATGGTTCAGACGAAGGTTTGTGGGAACTTGCAGTAATTCGGTATCTCGGTGAAAACGAACGATTCGTACTTGTCTATGATACCTCTGTGAGTGATGATGTTATTGGTCATCTCTCTGAGACTGATGTAAATGAACTACTAAACAAAATTGAGGCGCTCTAATGTCAAAGACTATGAATGTTGAAATGCGTATTATTCTCCATGTTGATCATGATTACAAATATGAAGTTTTTGCTGGTTATGAATATGGTATCGAGTATAAAGACGTTCTGAATAACAAGGATAAAATTACTTTTGGCTCCCTAGAAGAAATGGAAGCGGTTGCAAAGACGATGCTGAAGGTCGTGAAACTGGGGAAAGAAATCAATGAATAATTTCTATTACATACCCAATGTTTGGGGCGAATTAGATATTGAAGATGCTATCGTGTTTCCCTCTGATCGGGATATCACTGCTGTTCGTGGTGGTTACGATGAATTCGAAGTTTCGTGGCTTGTCGAAGAAATGGCAAAAGATTACTATATGAATCACGACGGATGGGAAAGATCAGACAGTTGGATGAATAACTCTCGCACATTTGCTGTATGGGATTCTGATCGCAATTTCATCGGTACTTTCGATGTTTGCTTAGAATATGAACCGACGTTTTCTGCGTGGAGAAAAGATGAATAAACTAATCAAAAAACTGATTGAAGAAAATCTGTACCTGTCATGGAAAGACGATGTACAAGACTATACGGTATCCAGTGCATCTTTGGAAGAACTCGAAGACCTTGTAAAGGCAGTGGTTCGGGAATGTGCTTCGGCATGTGAAAGCGTCACAAAAGAAGGTGAACCGTTACACCTAGTGTCTCTTGGTTACGCTCAGAAAATCAAAGACCATTTTGGAGTTGAATGATGAACAATTATCAAACCGCAGTGTATCCTTGTCTAGTATATTACCTAAAGACTAATCCTGATTTTGGTTATAATTTTACTCTCAGTGATATTGAAAAGCCGAGTAGAGAAGTCTATGAATATGTCATGGGTGATTTTATGACACTGGGTAGAGAATTGCCAACCTATGAAGAATGGTCACAGAAACATCAAGAAGCCGAATATCAATCCAAACTGTGGAGTGCGAGATGTGAGTATACAATTTGTAAGCAAGCTGTCATTTCATTTGAAGACATTCGCAATGTCAAGTATTTGGAAGGTTTTGTGAGATTCGCAGATGGTTCTTTAAACGAGCATTTTGGAGTAGAATAATGGGCGCATTGAATGGAAATATTCTGGACCTGCTGGTTCTGGCAGACAAATACGCTTGGTCTGTAGCCAAGAAAAAGTACGATGCTGCTGGTGATCTGAACTGGAAATGGGAAGACGCAAAGAACGAAAAATTCGCCGAGTTGCTGATTAAAGAATGTATTGATAAAGCAAAGTCTGTTGGCGACCTGCGTGGAGTCAATGACGATATCATCTATGGTGCTGATATTGCAGCACTACAAATTTCTAAACATTTTGAGGTAGAATAATGTTATGGCCACTATTTTATGGTGCAGTATCTGCATGGATGCTGCGTGATTCATTTTGGTATTTTTATTCTGAACGGCAGGGTGTTGGTTGGTTATTTCTCGTAAGTTCTGCTGTTAATGCTGCGGTTTGTTTAACTTATATCTTTTGATTATTATGGGCGAGATACTTCCATTTCCCGATAATCGTGCGAATAATGAACCGATAATCGATGCCGATTATTTTGGGTATTCTGAAACTATTCCTATTACCGATTTGTTAACATTGTTGCAAAAAGTGCAAGCGGCGGAAATCAAAGACGAGGGGGGCTTGACAATTCGGCAGGTTTTTGGTATACTGTATATGTTGAGTTGATAGGAGTGGTCATGAGTTGGAATCTTGAAGGTTTGACAATTGAAGCCAAATATCTGGATTCGTTTCCCGTCAAAGGTAAAGTGGAAATTTCCCGTGTGAAATATGGTGGTGAAGTCTCTCATCATATCGTTTTGGAAACACCGATTGTTGTCTATGGTGCAATTCGTGATCGTGTTATTATCGAAAATAAATTTGTCGAACGAGTAATGTCATGAAAACTTTTAAAATCGTTTCTTTTGTTGAAGTTGATGAAGATGAATTACCCGATCATTTTGCAGAATGGGTTGAAGATGTTATCGCCGAGATTTTACATTCAAATAAAGGCGAAAAAGTTTTGTCCGTTTCTGTTACTGAGGAATAATGAAAGTGAATATTCAATGTAAATCGGTTGTTGGTGGTTGGCAAACTATGGTCGTTGAAACTGGTTATTTGTTTGGGCCAGTATATAATAGTATAACTGACTTGTGGAATTGGCAACGAGTTAATCTGTATAAATCTAAGGATCTATAATGCGATATCTTGATAATGAAAATCCGGTTCCATTTACTAATGCATTTTTAGTAACAATGGATGAATTAATGTTGGATACTGAAACCCTTGTTTGCGAATTACTATTATTCATGGGTGAGGCAAAAGTTGCAGAATTTGCAAGAACTTATGAATATGACAACTTTTTCGAAAATCTAGACAAAAATTACGAAGAAACCGCTTGACAATTCGGCAGACTCTTGATATAATGATTCCATGATGAAAAATTACTTGTTCTATAAAGAAATGGCGAACGGCGATTATGTCGTTCTGAATAACTTGTCAAAAACGAAAGCTGAGCGACTCTACAAGGAAGCACTGAAAAGTTTCGGTTCTGATATCAAAGGTTGTGGTTGGGAACAGGTTCTGGAACCGTTGTCACTTTCGCAACAAATTAAATTCAAAAAAGGCGGAATTCCGCTTGACAATTCGGCATTGTTCTGATATACTGTATTCATAGATTGATAGATTAAGGAAAAATTATGGCATACGTTTCTCAAGACCTCAAAGCAAAACTGGCTCCGAACATTAAAGTGATCTGCAAAAAATATGGCATCAAAGCCTCGTTGGCAGTTCGTAATCATTCGACTCTGGTTCTGAATGTGAAGTCGGGCCCGATTGACTTTTGTGGTAACTTCCGTAAAGTCACTGGCAAAGACTGTTACAAAGAAGGTGTGGTGGATGTCAATCCGTACTGGTATCAAGATCATTTTGATGGTAAAGCAAAAGCGTTTTTGTCTGAAGTGATTCCTGCGATGAAAGTCGGTAATCACGATAACTCCGATATTCAGACTGATTATTTTGATGTTGGCTGGTATATCGATGTGAATATCGGTAAGTGGAACAAACCTTATATTGTGGAGTAATTATGTCATACATGAAAAACAAAATTTCTGAGATTGTCGAAATGCTTGAAGATGGTTATTCGCCGTCTGATGTTGCTGATTTTACTGGATTGAATCTTGCAGATGTTTTGAATGTCATGAATGAATTCGGCATTGTGGATGACAGTGAATATGATGATTCGATGGATGGTGATGCTGAGTCTGCTCTAGCATCGGCTGGTTTTGGAACGGATGAGGATTATGGATATTACGGCGACTGATAGGGAAGACATTATTCATCTTTTTGATGAAGGTATGAGTTTGCCTCGTATCGCATTTATTATGGGTTTACCTGTTGATACTATCGACTATGTTATTTGTGAATATATTGCAAGTGAAACTGTAACGGGTGATGAATAATGGGTAATGAAGTTTCTTTGACTGAAATTCTAAAACTTGACGTTGTATTGAAACGACTGAAATTTATTTGGTCAAAATCTTTTTTTGCAGTTGTGGCTTTGCTTATTGGTATTGCCGCTGGCGAGTCTATTGTTGAATGGCGAATTATCAGCGATTGTAAATATCTAAATGCTTTTCGCATAGATAATCTGGCATACTCGTGTAATCGCAAAGTGAACGAACAATGAAAATGCAGGTTGAATTAGACTGGGATACCGTCGATAACATTACGACCGAATCCTTGAAGTCGCATTATAAAATCATCACCGACATGATCGAAGATGAAAAGCGAATTGTTGATATAGAATACAATAAAAAACTCAGTGAAGCATTGAAAACAGTGCTTGACTATTACGGCGTAGAAGTGTAAAATGCGTTTTACCATAGAAAAATCTGTTAAACCTCGTAACCCGACTGTGGCTGAACTTCGTTCATCTAAATATCGGATGCGAGTTGCATCATCAAAAAAAGCATATAATCGTCAAGTGGAAAAACAAAAACACAAAAAGGATTCCTATGGTTTCGGCTACTGACTTTGATGGATTTTATTTTCTGCCTGGTGATAATGATGAGGAACTAAACTTAGCGTATTTTAAATTTGATAAGGATGAACATCGTGGAAAACCTATTGAGTCTAGTGATTTGGGTGACAAGTTTCACATTGCCTTTTTTCGAACTGATGAAAATGGCGCTCCATTTTTTGATGAACAGTTTGAAGCCATATTTGTTGACCCATCAACATACATAAAAAACTTTATTGGTGCTGATGTTTATGGTTGTATGCTCCGAAAAACCGAAAATTCGCAAAAATGGTGGCAAGAATATCTGGAACGAGCGATTTCCACTTGCGAAAAACTGAAAAATGATGTAAAATCTGATGAAAATGAGTGAGGATAATGAGATGAGTGTGGAAAAATTTGATTTTACTGCCAAAGCAGCGCAAAATTGGGTAAAAACTGCTCTAAAATCTGGAGTTTTGACAATTTCGTTTGTGAAAAAAGACGGATCTGGTCGAAAAATGGCGTGTACTCTCGCTGAAGACCTGATTCCGAGTGAAAAATTACCGAAAGGTTCGGGAAAAACCGAAAATCCGGCCGTTTTGGCAGTTTTTGACACTGAAAAATCCGAATGGCGTTCATTCCGTTGGGACTCTGTTACTGAAATTTCCATTACTCTTGAGTGAAAGTTGAAAAATGCCTAAATTTATTGTTGAAACTGTACATTCGTTCCGTGAAATTCATATAGTTGAAGCGGATACTCGTGAAAATGCTGAAATTATCGCTGAAAAATCCGATTACAATGCATCGTACTATCTGGGTCATCATACTTTGGATGTAAAACCGTTTACTGTTGATGAAATTTTGCGTTACAAAAATAATGATGTTTATTTTTGGGATGGAGTGAAAAGTGTGAATGCTGATGGTTGCCTTGTTTACACTACAGAACATGGCCCACGTGTCACTGATGAAAAAATTTTTTGAAAAAAGTTGAAAAAAGGGCTTGACAAAGCATATATACTGATGTACAATACTACTATGATGAAAACATTACTCAAACATTCCATTACAACGATAGCGATGCCCGTATCAGCGGCGCAGAACGGCTATCGCTCATTTAATGGGGAATGGAGTCCGTTGGGGGTAAGTGTATAGTAGTATAGTTGTCAGATTATATACACAAGCCCCAAGATCGAAAGACTTGGGGTTTTGTTTTTGGCAGTAAAGAAAAAAAGTGCTTGACAAAACGCTCGGGTACTGTTAGAATAGATGTTCTGTAAAAATTTGGTTCTTTGTTTTGTTGGGGATTCGCCAAGTTGGTAAGGCAGCGGATTTTGATTCCGCCATGCACAGGTTCGAGTCCTGTATCCCCTGCCATGCATTCTTAGCTGATGTGGTCATAGCAGCGGCCTGAAGAGCCGATGAACGTGGTTCGATTCCACGAGAATGCACCATATACAAACATTCTTTTTGAGGTCTTGGTCGTTACCAGCGTAGCAAAAACGGCGTCAAAGAATGTTTCTATATGGAAGTGTGGCAGAGTCTGGTTTATTGCACCTGTCTTGAAAACAGACGATCAGAAATGGTCCGTGAGTTCGAATCTCACCGCTTCCGCCAAGTTACTCCCTACACTACATCTAAGCCTTG
>JACCDO010554078.1_pt1 | contig 19336 bp, 20 predicted proteins | sample 7446101 | NCBI WGS metagenome assembly JACCDO01 (sample SAMN15323440, study PRJNA562643) | freshwater metagenome | isolation source: river surface water | place: USA:Blue River Watershed | collected 2017-08-16 | reverse complement strand
TCGTATATACTGGCTTTTCTTCATTGTACAACAAGCCCAGAACCCGGGTAATAAACTACCTAGACAAGGCCACTATCAGCCAGACGATGGGGTACATTACTGAATAAATAATCACAAAGGGCAATGCAAAAAAATTAAGCATGCGATTGGGATTCAGCTTAAAAATACTTTTTGGCAAAAATTCCCCTGTAATCAATACCAATAGCGTGGCTAAGATGGTTTGAGAGATCAAAAGTACAGCCACATGCTGGAAGGATTCAGGCAAGAAATTCCGTAGTGGTTCATCCAACAAATACGCCATTAAGATCCCATACAAGACCAGCATGAGGGTGCTTCCAATCAAGGTAGATCCAATAAATTGACCTGGACTTGCCAAAAATTTACTTAGGATTTTTCCTCCCCACTTCCCATGTTTTTTTTGTAGCTCTATCTGAAGCTTATTTGCGGAGATGTAGGCAATTTCAATTCCTGAAAAAAACGCAGAAAAAACCAAAGTAATCGCAACGTAAACCGGAAAGTTGGATTCCATACTTATCGCTTTCGATTGGGTTTGGAGGGTAATTTGGTTTTTTTGGACTCCTGCTCTTGCTGCTCCCGCCCTTTGGTTCGCCTAAGTTGAAACCAAAATAAGAGCCCCACCGCAAACATAAATAGGGAGTAAGAAACGCCAATTCCTTGCACCATCGTTTGGTGGATTCCCACCACAAGGAGCGCTAGCGCAACAGAAAAGAGGATTGCGTCCAATAACTTCATAGGCCTTCCCCAGGTAAAAGTGTCCGACTATCCCTCACTTTTTTTAATTTATAGGTAGAAAAACCATCGTCTGCTTCCATTCCTGTTCCATTAAAAAGCGTCTGCCTTTCTTGTATAGTCACAAATTTTTCGGTGTATATTTTCCGTTCCGCCTGATTCCAAAACAATTCTTCGGTTTGCAGCCGCTGATCTTTGGATAAATTTTTCACTTGTACATTCCCTTCCCCCTTGTATAGGTTTTGGTCTCGGAGAAAGTATCCCTTGTCTGCACGCATGGTGGTCTCTAACTGCCCTTGTAAATTAAAAAACTGGATGTCAATCCCCTCCGGAAACTCCAGATTTCCATTGGCAAATTCCAGTTGTTTGGGAGCGGTAATCTCTGATCGAAGTACAGCCGAGTCACTGTGTAGAATATGAATGTTTTGAGCGGAATTTACTGGACCATCGTAAACCTGCAACGACTCTGGGTCTACTCCCTCTCGGCAAGAGAGAAGCGTAACAAGTAATGAAAGAGAAAAAAGAAGGTACCGGTTCATTGCCTACAAAGATAGCAGGAAAGTTGACGTGGATAAAACGAAAAAAGGCAGCCCGAGGACTGCCTTTAGTACGAATAAAGTGAAAAACTTAGTCTCTAGTAGATAGGGAAACGGTCTCCCCAACCCAGCAACCTGTACTAATAGAAGAGCCAAGCGCATACCCTTCTGTAAAGAGTTCTTCCTTGGATGGGAATCGGGCTCTTGCACTACCCATTCCCTTAGAATCTCCAGCTCTCTGGTAGGCATTGTATGCTGCAATGAAAACTGCATAATCTTTTGCACGGCTTTCACCCCCTCTACAATCGTTGTAAGCTGACATGTACAAATCACCGATCAAGCCGAAGGCTGAAGAAGACAATTCCGAGTCAAGACCTGCCGCTTCACGAGCCGCTGTTCTTGCTGCAGATTTCTTGCCTGCCCTAGCATAAATTTTAGCCAACTCCATTTGAGTTTCACCTTTTTCCTTGTTGGTGCTTGCCAAAGTCATGGCCTTTTCGAATACAGGCTCTGCCTTTTCAAAGTCACCAGCCGACATGTAAAGCATTCCTCTTACCTGTGAAGTCTTGAAAGTGGGCGCTTTGGAATCTTTAAATTCTAAGGCTGCCAAGAAGGCTTTGGTTGAGATACACTTGTACTGCAAGGAGTAGGTAAAGATTTGCTCCGCAAGCTCTTCGTTGGTTGGATCTGCAGCCAACTTTGGACCTAAGGTATTTTCGATAAAGTCACAATCGATCAACTTCATTTTAACCAAAAGCGTCTCTAGTGTGGATTTGGAATCGGTCACATCCTTGCCAGAAGCGGCAGCGGCATCCAAAAGTTTGTTGGACTTATCAAAGATAGTCAACACTTGCTCTGGACTGTAAGCCTTATTTAAGGTGTAGTTTTTCTCCACCAAATCGAAATACATCGGTACAAACTGGAAATTAAGCGACCCTTTCAGCTCCCATGCTTTTTCAAAATCAGCCACAACTCCAGGTATTTTGGAATTATCATTTCTGAAAAACAAGTACCCATAATAGGCTTTGGTCTCCATCCACTTTACAGGATTGTTGTAAATTTCTCCTCTCTTGTTGTAGATGGCCATCACACTATCCTGATATACTCGCTTCTGCGCAGCATCTGTAGTTTTATCCGCAGCACCTTTGTACACAGTCACTCCTTGAATGTAGATGGACTCATTCAAATTGGGCACATTCACCAACAGCCAACTCAAAGGCTTGGTTGCCTCCACAAATTGCTCTGCCTTCATGTAATCAAAGTAGGCAGCATTGAACTCACGGGCTTTTGCTTCCTGAGCAGGATCAGCAGGCCAGTTCCAGCCCTCTTGAGCGTGGGCGAAACCAGCGAGGAGCAGGGCTCCGAAAACAAGTAGGGTTGATTTAATTTTCATAATCTTCCAGGTTTAATCAGTTGTTGACTCTAGGTAAATCCCTTTTGGGGTCATTATTGTTTAACTTTTTTTATTCAAAAACTCGTTTGTAGAACCAGCTATTGTCATTGAGTGAGAAGCCTAACGAAAAATTCACATAGGCTTCACGAATCAATCCATTATCTACCGTTCCTCTTCTTCCCACCTTCATTGCCATGTTCACCAAAGAGAGTTGGTTTACAGGAATTGATGTACCAAAGTTGATGCCAATATCATTGATAGTGGTTTGATTGATAAAATAAGGCGTACGCATCCATTCCAAGCCCATACGGTAGGTAGAGCGATTCAATAACTTGTCAAAGTCGGTGAAATCTGGCACTATTTGGAATCCAAGCCCCACTTTTTGGGCTGCTTGAAGACTTAGTGGTTCTCCAAAGAAGTTTCTGTATTGGGAGAAATCCTGCATTTGCCCCTCTAAGCCAATCACGAATTTATTATTTTTCTCATAACTCACCCCAAATCCGTAGCGACTTGGCAAGTAAATGTTTCCTCTTTCGTTGTTGGCGATCAAATCCCCATCTGTTTTCGGGCTGCTAGCTTGGCCAATTGGTGCCAGTTTTGCAAAGGCTGTTCCATTAACGTCCCCAAATGTCTGATAAATGGCTCCTAGATGAAGGTTGCTTTTTTCCGAAGTCTTAAAAAAGTAATGCGCACCCACCTTTAACGCTACATCGGAGACGCTAATTCGTTCGTAATACTCAGAAGCTCTTCCTACCTCAACTCCCTTTTGGTCAAATACCAGCAATTGATTAGATCGTATGGAGGATCCAAACAAGTAAGAACCATGCACCCCAATGCTCAGATTTTTGGCCACCAAGTACCCAAAATTCAGATAGGCCTCTGATATACCTCCGTCCCCTTCCAGGTAATTGTTGGCAATCAAGGCTGAGTTTGCAATGGGGCTATCCACTTTCAAGCGGTAATTGATACTGGAAATCTGACCCAGGCCCATACCTGCAGTGAACTTACCGGTCTTAACGGGAAGTGAAATAGCGATGTAGGAAAGTCCTCCACCATCTACCAAAGAGTTTTCGGTGTCGTTGGCAACATCGATTCGCTTGTAGTTGAGGGAGGCTTGAAAATTAAAAATAGTATTACGAGTGGTTAATGCCGGGTTTACCGCATTTGCACTCCAGCCTGTTCCAAAACTAATCCCAAGACCACCCATGCCTTGGTTTTGAATTTGGCCTCCATAGTTAAACTCCCCTATGCCCAAAGCACTGTAGGTGGAGGAACTATTTTGACCGAAGCCTTCTGAAATTAGTAATAGGGTGCTCAGCACACCCAACGCTAGTTTACGCAACATGGTGGTTTAGAAAACAATTTAGCCCAATGAGAACTAAATTTGGGACTACAAATATGTGGTCTTTTGCCAATGAATCAAAAGATTCTGCATCCCCACCACATAGATAAATAGATATTTCGAGAAAATTAACGCGACAAGCTGTAATCCCTAGGTCCAAATCTGCAAAAACTGCTCCTTCGAGCAACTCATCTCTGGCAAACAATGCGGACTTGATGCGTGAATTTTCAATATCGATGACTAGGTTTTTCATTTCTGGGGTAAATTAGGCATTAATAAAAAGACGACATTTAAGAGCCGAAAAATTCAAGTAAATTCTTACACATCCTTAACAATCTTTAACCCATGCACCCAGAAAGATACACCTTGATCGGACTCATGTCAGGCACCTCAGGAGATGGCTTAGACCTAGCTCATTGCCATTTTGAGTACCAAGAGGGGAAGTGGAGTTATGAAATCCTCCAAGCAGAAACTCGCCCCTTTCCCCTTGAACTAGGTGCTGCCCTAGCTGCTAGTCACTTACTCTCAGGATTAGACTTGGCCCTTTTGGATGTCAAGTTTGGTAAGTGGATGGGAGAGCAAGTGAAAAATTTCTGTTTACAGCACCAGGTTAAGCCCATGGCCGTTGCCTCGCATGGACATACCGTATTTCACCAGCCCGAAAAAGGGCTGAGTCTTCAAATTGGAAATGGATGGGCATTGCATCAAGCCTCTGGGGAAACGGTGCTCGCTGATTTTCGAATGCTTGATGTTCAATTGGGTGGTCAAGGAGCGCCCTTAGTACCCATTGGAGACCGACTTCTATTCCCTCAAGTGGATTTTTGCATCAATCTAGGAGGGATTTCCAACCTTTCCCTTGAAAAAAATGGACAGCGCATCGCCTTTGACTGCAGTCCCTTCAACATCCTCCTCAACGGAGAAGCTCAAAAATTAGGAAATTCCTACGATCAAGATGGCGCTTGGGCGAGGGAAGGAAACTTGAGCGCAACACTCCTCGCACAATTAAACGCGCTTCCCTTCTATGCGCAATCTGGAGCGAAATCTCTGGGTCGTGAATCCATTGACCAGTCCTTCATCCCTCTTTTGGAACAAAGCGGGCTTTCTCCCAAGGATCGATTAAGCACCTTGGTGGAACATTTTGCGATTCAAATCGCTGCCCTTATCCGAACACATGCCTCCAAAGCCGCGCCAAGCGTCTTACTTACAGGTGGTGGGGCCTACAACCGCTATTTTGTGGAGCGATTGGATCATCATTTAAATAAAAATTGGGTACAAGTAGAGGCAAGTAAGGAATTGATTGAGTTTAAGGAAGCTCTAATCTTTGCTTTTCTAGGCGTGCGGAAGCTACGCGGAGAAGCGAATGCGCTTGCTTCCGTAACAGGTGCAGGTCGAGATTCTTTAGGCGGTGCCATCTACGGATAGAAAATCGAAACTCGCCAGTAAAAGTCAGGATAGACTGGAAAATATTTTTCTATTTTTGGGGGGAATTATAAACCCAAAGAATCATGCTTGACTTGCTCAAAAAATTTGAGAATAAATCCCCTGAAATCGTTTTTGAATGGAGAGATAGCGAGACCGAGGCCGAGGGCTGGGTCGTGATCAATTCGCTTCGTGGAGGCGCTGCTGGAGGGGGCACCCGCATGCGCAAAGGCTTGGACAAGCGAGAAGTCTTATCCCTCGCCAAGACCATGGAAGTGAAGTTTACCGTATCTGGACCTGCCATTGGAGGCGCAAAATCTGGGATCAATTTTGACCCAGCAGACTCCAGAAAAACAGGAGTTCTGCAGCGCTGGTATAAGGCAGTCATGCCGCTCCTCAAAAATTATTACGGCACGGGAGGAGATCTCAATGTAGATGAAATCCATGAAGTGATCCCGATCACCGAATCCTATGGCCTTTGGCACCCTCAAGAGGGGATTGTGAATGGACACTTTCAGGCAAATGAGCCCCAAAAAATCAGAAAAATTGGGCAGCTCCGCCAAGGTGTATCCAAGGTGCTGGAAGATCCAAAATTCACACCCAACGGTACCAAAAAATACACGGTAGCCGATATGATTACCGGTTATGGAGTGGCAGAAGCCGTAAAGCACTACTATTCCCTTTGGGGAGGTCAGCTCGCAGGAAAGCGAGCCGTCATCCAAGGATGGGGCAACGTAGGCGCAGCAGCAGCCTGCTTCTTGGCGGTAGAAGGGGTAAAAATCGTAGGGATTATTGACCGGATGGGAGGACTGATCCGAGAGGAAGGGTTCAGTTTGGACGAAATCCGTGAACTATTTTTAAAACGAGAAGGCAACCAACTCCTCGCACCTGATTTACTCCCATTTGAAGAAGTAAATGCCCAGATTTGGGATTTGAAAAGTGAAATTTTTATTCCCGCAGCTGCATCCCGTCTGGTTACCCGAGAGCAGATGGAATGCATGGTGGCTGCTGGCTTGGAGGTAATTTCCTGTGGTGCAAATGTCCCCTTTGCAGACCCGGAAATTTTCGTGGGCCCTACAGGGCTATGGGCGGATGAGCATGTCGCGGTTATTCCTGACTTTATCGCCAACTGTGGCATGGCTCGGGTATTTGCCTACTTAATGAGTGAAGGGGCAGAAGTAACTGACCAAGCGATTTTTGCAGATGTAAGTAGCACCATCCTGAAAGCATTACAAGCGGCCCATGCCAAAAATCCAGGGAGCACAAAAATCTCTCAAACCTCCTATGAAATAGCTTTAGCGCAGCTCATGTAAAAAACAGAAAGAGTAGCCGCTGGAACGAATATTTTGAGCTCTAGTTCATTTCTGGTGACAATTTGAAGCGAATTATCCTCTCAAAAATTGCTGTTGATCAAGATTTTTGAGTCAAATTCTTCTTCTCAGGTTAGGAATTTTAGGATAAAGGGACTAGAATCGCTTATTAGAATGAATCAACCTTCGTATTAAACCTAGTTCATCACCAAAAAACCCAGAAAAATGGAGTTATTAATTATCATCATCTTTGTGGTAGGCTACCTAGCCATCGCGCTAGAGCATCCCATCAAGATCAACAAAACTGCCTCCGCTTTAGTGACTGCAGTCGTTTGTTGGACCATTTTTACCGTTTCAGGATCTCCTGAGACCCTGTTAAATAGTGAGCGTTACCTTCATTTTATCCATGAACTTGGGGATAAGGCCGCTACCTTAAGCGCAGGAGAACTACACCTCGAATATGTGGTGGAGCAACTGGGTCACCACCTCAATGAAATCGCACAAATCCTCTTCTTCTTGATGGGGGCGATGACCATTGTGGAATTGGTTGATGCACACCATGGCTTCAAATTCATCACCGATCGTATCAAAACGAAGAATCCTATTGCACTACTGTGGGTAGTATGTATTGTAGCCTTCTTCTTGTCCTCTGTGTTGGACAACCTGACTACTACCATCGTGATGGTTTCCTTAGTACGTAAGTTGATTCCAGACAAGGAAATGCGTCTATTCTTTGCGGGGATGATTGTCATCGCTGCCAATGCAGGTGGTGCTTGGTCCCCAATCGGTGATGTGACAACTACCATGCTATGGATCGGTGGACAGATTTCTGCAGTATCCATCATGAAAAGCTTAATTATCCCAAGCATTGTATGTACACTTGTTCCTTTGCTTTTCCTTACCTTCACCATGAAGGGTACTCTAGGGGATTTCAAAGAGGAAGGTGAATCTTCTGGTTCTTCTGTGAAAACGGGTAACCTGATGCTTGTTTTAGGAGTAGGTGCATTGATCTCAGTTCCTATCTTCAAAACGGTAACGCACCTCCCTCCTTACATGGGCATGCTTCTTGGTCTAGGAATTCTTTGGGTCGTATCCGAATTGATTAATCCAGATATGGATGAGGCAGAACGAAAGAATTACACAGCTAGTCATGCCTTGGCCAAAATCGACATGCCAAGCGTCTTATTCTTCTTGGGCATTTTGCTTGCCGTAGGTTCCTTACAGTCTATGGGTACCTTGGCCAATTTTGCCAATTACCTGAATACTACTATTGGTGACAATAGAATCATCATCACCTTGATTGGTGTCCTATCGGCGATTGTAGACAACGTACCTTTGGTAGCTGCCAGCATGGGAATGTACAGCTTGGAAACTTATCCTATGGATGACTTTATTTGGACCTACCTCGCCTATTGTGCGGGTACTGGAGGAAGTATCCTAATCATTGGTTCTGCTGCAGGTGTAGCGGCCATGGGGATGGAAAAAATCGAATTCGGCTGGTATTTGAAGCGCATCTCTTTCCTTGCTGCACTCGGCTATTTTGCTGGTGCCGGGGTATATTTATTGATGGCTCAGCTTTAAGCATGAAATGAATTCACCAAAAAGGGAGGCTAGCCTCCCTTTTTTTATGCTTTAGTATTCCTGCTTTCGGAAGCAGGTATCCAAATGGTCGTTCACCAAACCTGTCGCTTGCATGTGGGCATACAGTACCGTGCTCCCCAAAAACTTGAATCCTCGCTTTTTCATGTCTTTGGCGAGCAAATCAGACTCATTTGAAGTGGCGGGATAAGGATCTCCAGGAGCGATGGAATTACGGATGGGCTTGCCCCCCACAAATCCCCAGATGTAATTGGTAAAGGTTCCAAACTCGGCTTGCACTTCCTGAAAGCGCTGCGCATTGTTGATGGCTGCACGAATCTTCATTCCATTCCGAACAATCCCCTTATCTTGAAGTAATTCCTCTACATAGGATTCGGGAAAAAGGGCCACTTGCTTGTAATCAAAGTCTGCAAAAGCCTTTCGGTACCCGCCTCGCTTTCGAAGAATAGTAGCCCAATTGAGACCCGCTTGCGCACTTTCCAATACCAAAAATTCAAAGTGAATCCGATCCTCATAGACCGGTACACCCCACTCTTCATCGTGATAGGCAATGTATTCGGGAAAACCCAAACACCAAGGGCAGCGTGATTTTTCTAACGTATCCATGGACCAAACCTCCGCATTTTAGGGGCAACAAGCAAGTAGGTGCACAGGTGGCCGAAGGAAATTTTCTTCCCTCAAAAAATCGAGAACCCCGATTTATAGCGGGCTATTCCAAATACTCCAAGCCGCCTCAGCTTGCAATTCGAGCATGTCTTGGCCATTCTTTGCTTTTCCCCCTCGAGCCATGCACTCCTGCATCAGCCGGGTAATCGGAGGATTGTATACCAAGTCATAGACAAGATGCCTTCCATCCAGCTGCTCCAAGGGCAATTCGGGCATCCCTTCGACTTGAGGGAAAGTACCCAATGGGGTGGTGTTAATTACGAGGGGATGATTTTGCAACCAGGCCTTATTCTCGGTAAGATCTTGATAGGTGAGTTGCCCTGCTAGCTTGGACCTAGAAACAAGCTGATAGGAAACCCCTAAGTCGCGGAGTGCTTGCTGTACTGCCTTTGCCGCACCCCCTGTCCCTAAAACCAAGGCGGAAGGGATACTATCTCCCAGCCAAGCTTGCAGGGATTGCTTGAATCCGAGGTAATCCGTATTGAATCCTACCTTTTTACCCTCTCGGATACGAATGCAATTTACTGCACCAATCCTTTGGCAGGCTGGATCTAACGCATCTAGGTAAGGGATAATTTGCTCCTTGTAAGGGATGGTCACCGAAAGCCCTTCCAATTCCTTTTCTTGCTCAATAAGCGCAGGGAAGTCGGTTACCTCCGGAAATTCATAGAGTTCAAACTGGCAATCGCCTCGTCCTTCACGGGTAAACTTTTCTGTAAAGTACTTCTTGGAAAAAGAGTGCCCTAGGGGATAGCCGATCAAGCCAAATTTTCTCACGCCTGCTGCAATTTGCTAGCCAACCATTCAATAAACAGGACCAAGCCTATGCCAAAAAAGAAGGAACCGATGGCCCATCCCAGCTGAGGCTGAAGGCCCACTTGGGTCAAATACTCCCCAGGGAGAATATTTTCGGTAAGAAAAGGGACTTCTTTTCCGCTCGAGGAGGTTCTCCAGGAAGTGACCAATTTCCAAGGCCAAAGTTCATTCACAGAACCTAGCATAAATCCGGATAGTAAGCCAATGGTAGCTGCATGGAATCGACGTAAAAGGTAGGCCACAACTCTACTGAAAGAGAGAATACCCACTAAACAGCCTGAAGCAAACAAGGCCAAGGTAAAAATGTCTTTATCCAACACGGCTTGAAGGATCCGTTCGTATTGTCCTAAAATCAACAACACAAAGCTTCCGCTGATTCCAGGCAAAATCATGGCACAAATCGCGATAGCGCCGGCTACAAAAGTAAACCAGGGTGCGTCTGGGGTCGTGGTTGGAGGTAAATTGGTCACCCACCAAGCAAAGGCCGTACCGATGGCAATGGAAATGACAATCACGAAATTCCATTTTTTGGTTTCTTTCAAAATCAAAAAGGCACTGACCAAAATCAGCCCGCTAAAAAAGGACCACAAGGGAATGGGATGGACCTCCATCAGGTAAGTAATCACCCGAGAAAGAGCGAAAATGCTAGTCATAATGCCCAGCACTAAACTGAGCAAGAAATTGCCATTCAATCGGAGATAGAATTCCTTGATTTGGAAGGATTTCAATAAGAGCAAGTTGTTCCAATTAAAGGCATTGATGCTATCGAGCAACTCTTGGTAAATTCCAGCAATCAGGGCTATTGAGCCTCCGGACACACCGGGTACAATATCTGCGGCCCCCATGGCCATGCCCTTGAGGTAATTCAGTCCATATTTTTTGAGGGGATTCATCAGTAAAAAGAAAGGCTGAGAGAAGAATCGGTCAGCCTTTGTGGGATAGAGTAGATGTTAAATTTTAATTTCTCCTAGAAAGTGGTCGAAAGTATCGCCTCGAAGACCTAGTCGAATGGTCTCCAAAGGAATCACTTCTGAGGGACTGATATTTCCTAAGTTCACATTGGCTCCAAGCAATTTGATAAACCACACTTGCTGTGATTTTTGAGGCGCCTCCCAAATGATTTTGTCTTCCGGTACTTGGGTCAAAATCTCTTCCACAAGTCCTTGGCGTACTTCTCCAGAATCACGGAAAAGGCCTACATTTCCTCCTTCACGCGCTTCGCCAATTACCTTCCATGCCCCTGCGCTCAGCTCGGTTTGCATTTGCTCAATCCACTTGTAAGGAGGGATGATCTTAGCGGCATCCTTAGAACCTACTTCAGAAAGTACGGTTACTTGCTTGGCAAGCTCGTGGATGTATTCGCATTTTTTGTCATGGTTGAGGGAAATTGACCCATCCGATACCTCCGCATAACGAAGTCCAAAGGTGTCCAATACTCTCCGGTAATCGTCAAATTGACCTCGCACGATAAATGCCTCAAACAAGGTCCCTCCAAAATAAACTGGGATTCCTGCTTCCTGGTAGACTGCAATTTTTTCTTTCAAGCGCTTAGTCACAAAGGAAGTGGCCCAGCCAAACTTCACAATATCTACAAAATCGGCGCAGCTGTCTACAAAGTCTTCTGTTTCCCGTAGGCTAAGCCCTTTGTCCATGGCCATGGTAAATCCCGTGTTGCGCGGCTTTTCAGTCCGAACAGGGAGATTTTTCAGCACGTAATTCATTTGCTAGGTTTTAAGGTGTTGAGCGGGGATTTTCATCCCTAAACTGGGCGATGATCTTGTAGATTGCCTTTTGCTTTTGCAATTCGGGCATCAACTCATACAGGATCGTATGCCTATCAAAGTCCAAAGTTAATGCATTTTCCAAATATGTGAAGGCTTCCTTGTATTTCCCCATTTTGATCAAGTAGACCACCAGGCGGTAGTACAACTCGGCCTCCTCGGGTAATTCTTCAATCCCTTCACGGATTACATCGATGGCTTCCTCAAACCTATTTTGCTCAAAATAAATAATGGACAAGTTTACGTATGCCTCCATGATCCCTGGCTCCAGATTAATGGCCTCCTCATAAGCATCGGAACTCGCCTGCATGTTGCCCAGATTAAACTCCGCATCGGCCAAGCCTACCCAGTAGTTGGCATTGTCCTTGTTGAGATGGATGGCTTTCTTGAAATAATGGATGGCTTCAAAAAATTTCTCTTTTTTCAACATGCACATCCCTAATCCAAACCAAGCGTCATCGTACTCCTCATCGAGCTTGGCGGACTTTTTAAAGTAGTTAAACGCCTCGTCTACCTTGCCTAACTTCTCGTAGGCAGCACCCATGTAGCAGCAGTTTTCTGCATTGGCTCCCTCGCAGTTAATCGTGTTTTGGTAGGCTTCCAAGGCTCCTTCAAAATCCTGGGTATTCATTAGCGAATTGCCCATATTGAAGTAGGCCGAGGCAAAAGCATCGTCTATGATTAGTGCATATTCGTAGGCTTTGATGGCCTCCTCAAATCTCCCCAAACGATTGTATACCACGCCCAAGTTGTACCAGGCACCTGCGGAATAAGGATCTTGGTCGATAAATTCCTGGTAAAAGTCCAAAATCTCATCAAAGGACCCCTCTTCTTCGGTGATCATGGCCAACTGAAACAAGGCGTCCTCGTGGTTGATTCGATTCTTTACCGCCTCCTTGAAATAATAACTAGCCTTAGAATTGTCTCCTTTGGCACGAAACAAGTTGCCCAAGGAATAATACACTTCTGCCTTGTCCTCCGCCATGGGCAGGTAATTTTCGAGTAAATCGATGCCTTCTTGAAAATTGCCCGCCAAAATCTGTGCATTGGCTAAAGCCAAAACAATGTCTTCGTTGTTAGGAGAAAGGTTGTTGAGCTGCTCTAAAATCTCCAATCCCTCATCCAACTCATCGTTGAAAATAAGGCACTGAGCTTTCTGGAGACGGATTTCTACAGAAAAAGGGAACTTTTCTAAGGCATATTCTGAAGCACGGAGTGCTTTTAAAAATTTTTGCTGGTCAAAGTAAAATCGGATAATGTCCTCCAATTCCTCCTCTTCGAAATACAGGTCCATGTTGGACTTCAGGGAGTCCTCAAATCGCTCAACGAGTTTTTTGTCTTCTTCCCAGTCGTGGTCGTGATCTCCGGTCATTCAGTCTTGCTAAGATTGTTTTAAGATACCAAAATTTTGGTTTTCCTAAAATTCCAAAGTGATTTTTTCCTGTTTTATCGTCCCTCAAAAATTCAATTTTTTTGAAAGCCGAACTACTTGAACGCTGAAGAAAGAAAATAAGTTTATTCCTGTGTTTTTGCCCAGTTCAAGGTTTCCTGCAGTTCTCGGTATCGGAACTGTAAATAGCGCTCCACCTTTTGGTTGCTGTAACGCGTTTTACGCTGTGCATTTCGTGCCACGGAAGCGGTCATCGGCAAGTTCTTTCCTATCACCCAAGCAAGCGTTTTTAGAATAGGGAAACCCCAAGAAATCAACCCATTGGGCAGACTCCTTTTCGGCACAGATCCCCCAAATGCCTGAGCGGCCTGCTGAAAAAAGGTCTGGTAGGGAATGCTTTCCTTGGACAATACAAATCGCTCGCCCCAAGCCTCCTTATCAACTAGTGCCCGCGTAATCGCGGCAACATCACGCACATCGATGTAGTTGAGATTACCGGCAGGGAAAAAGGGAGTTCCATTCAAGACCAACTGATACAGGGCTCCGCTGCTGCGTGCATAGGCGAGTTTACCCAAAACCAAGGCTGGATTGAGCACCAATACTTGTAACCCTTCCTGCTCCCCTCGCCAAACTTCCAATTCGGCTCGATACTTGGAAAGCGCATAGGCGGTTTGGTCTGGCCCATCCACCCAGGTAGAGGTTTCATCGTATTCTTCTTGTTCAGGAACCTGGCCCAAGGCAGCCACAGAACTGACATACACCAGTTTGGGCACCCCTGCTGCCAAAAGCGCATTGACTACTTGAGCAGTCCCTTGGTGATTGACTTGAAAAAGGGATTTTTCATCCTTTGGTAAGAACGATACTTTGCCCGCCGAATGAATCACCAAATCAATCCCTTCCATGGCTTCCAGCAAGGAATTGAAATCCAAGATATCGCCTTCATGCCAGTGAATGGGCAGGCCCTGAAGACCTAAAGCGGACAGATCAGAACCTCCCCGCTTGAGCCCATGAATCGTTCCCAAGGTGCTAAAAGCTCTTGCCAGTTCACTGCCTACTAGTCCAGTAATTCCTGTGATAAGAATATTCATGGTTGGTTTTTCTAGGCATTCAATCGCCTAATGAATTTATAATCCTCCTTGGTTGGCTACTACAAACTCTGCGAGGGTAGGCAATAGTAGGTCTTTTTCAGAGACAATCGGCTCCGCTACTCCCCAGTCGATGAATAAGGCTGGATCGGACCACAGCACTCCTCCTTCGGAAGCCTTGTGGTAGTACTTGGAGCACTTGTACACAAAAACAGCATCCTCCAAAACGGAAAACCCATGACCAAAGCCTGCGGGAATGTAAAGGAGGTTGTTTTTCTCCGTATCCAAAATGGTGGTATACACCTGTCCAAAGGTGGCAGAGCCCTTTCTCAAATCCACGGCTACGTCCAACACTTTTCCAGAAATCACCCGGACCAACTTGGCCTGCGCATGTTCCCCGCGCTGAAAATGAATTCCCCGGACGGTTCCTTTTTGTGAAAAAGACTGGTTGTCCTGCACCCAGGATTCCTGAACCCCAACCTGCTCCAACCAATCCCCACGAAAGGATTCAAAAAAATAACCCCTACTATCTGGAAAGACGCGGGGAAAAATCTCGAAGACACCAGGGAGGGAAGTTTGCTTAATTTCTGCCATTGGGGCGTTTTATTTTTGCTTTCGGGAGCAAAATAACCATACCCAAAGAGAGTATCCTAATCTAATCTAAGGAATTATGCTCAAATTTGGGGGAGCAATGCCGAGTCAGGCGACAACCGTCCCTTTCGAAGACATTGCTTACGAGTTTTACCCTACAGCCAGTCCATGAGTAAATTTTCCCGCAAACTCCAAAAACTACACGATACTGCCCCCCGACAGGAAACTGCCGTGTTGGTCACCTTGGTACGCCAACATCAGCCCGAACTGGAAGTGGAGGAGCATCTGGATGAATTGGCCTTCTTGACCGAGACGCTGGGTGCGAAGACGGTATACCGTTTCAAACAAAAAATGGACAAGCCGGATATCCGCACCTTTGTGGGAAAGGGGAAACTGGAGGAGATCCAAACCTATGTGGAGCACTTCGCGGTAGACATGGTCATCTTTGACGATGACTTGAGCCCCTCCCAAATGCGTAATTTGGAAAATGAACTTAAAGTAAAAATCTACGACCGCTCTCTCCTAATTCTGGATATCTTTTTGCAGCGCGCCCAGTCTGCACAAGCCAAAACTCAGGTGGAACTGGCACGATTTCAATACCTCCTACCCAGATTGACCAACATGTGGACCCACTTGGAGCGTCAACGCGGAGGCACGGGCACCCGAGGGGGATCCGGTGAAAAAGAAATTGAAACGGATAAACGAGATATTCGCGCTAAAATCACCTTGCTCAAGGAAAAGTTGCTAGAAATCGAGAAGCAAGGAGTTACCCAACGCAAAGGCCGAAAGGGAATTGTGCGTGTAGCCCTAGTCGGCTACACCAATGTGGGCAAGTCCACCTTGATGAACCTGATCACCAAAACCGATATCCTCGCCGAAAATAAACTCTTTGCTACCGTGGATGCTACGGTGCGAAAGGTGGTTCTGGAAAACATCCCTTTTTTGCTTTCCGATACGGTAGGGTTTATTCGCAAATTGCCCACCCACTTGATCGAATCCTTCAAGTCCACCCTTGATGAAATCCGGGAAGCAGATCTCTTGGTACATGTGGTCGACTTGTCACACCATGCATTTGAAGACCATATCCAGGTGGTCACCCAGACTCTTCAAGAAATCAAAGCGGGAGATAAGCCTGTTTTGCTGGTTTTCAACAAGGTGGATCTAGTGCAGCAAATGCCATCCCAAGAGGAGCAGTTGCAAATCTCCGAGCACGAATTACAGGAAACCCGCTACCTCGATTTTAAGGCGCTCTCTGAGGCTTTTGATAAGAAAAACGGCATCAAACCCGTATTTATGGCTGCTTCCTTGGGCCAAAATGTGGAGGGTTTCCGTGAAGCCTTGGTGCAGGAAGTGAAAAAACAACACCGCAAGCGATACCCCCACTACTTGGAAGACCAAGTGGTGGACTGGGGATCTACCTGGGAAGAGGAGCAGTAAATTCCACCTTAAAAGGCTACAATCAAGCCCCTGGAAGGGAGATTCCCTTCACCCGACGATACAGATTCAATGCATACTTATCAGTCATGCCTGAAATAAAATCGATCAGGGCACGGAGCAGCGAATAGGCATTCGATTCAGTTCCGAAACCCTTGAGTGGAAAATCCTCCGGAAGCAATCTCAGCAGACTTTTGTCTTGGCCAGATGCTCGCTCTGGCAAATAGCATTGATGATACAGGGCTTGAGAAAATACTTCAAGCAAGCCATTCAATACTTGAAAACCCACCGCTTCTTTTTCCAATACGACCTGAGACCGGTAAATCTGCCGTACGGAACGTTGGGAGATCTCTGCCAAGGCCTTCGCCGAAGGAATAATGTCAGTCAGTGCCTTGTCAAAATTTCCTTTGCGCATGCTCTCCTCATAAGTAGCAAAAACTTCCACCGTTTCCCGAATCAGCTGCCCAATAGCAAGGGCTCGAAGGGCTCCCAGATTTTGGGTTTGGGTTCGATTCTTGAGTTTCTCTGGATCAAACTTCTCTCCCAAAATGGGTTTCAATAGGGAAAGTGTATCCTCAAAAGTGACTAGGCCTAGGGTACAGCCATCCTCCAAGTCAATGATGTTGTAGCAAATGTCATCGGCGGCCTCCACCAAAAAAGCGAGAGGATGACGAGCCCAACAATCGTCACCCACTTTTTCCAGACCCAGTTCATGAGCCATTTTCTCAAAATCTTGGAGTTGGTTGCTAAAGAAACCATACTTTTTTTGACTCTTTCGAGCCACATCTCTTCGTAAAATCAAGCTAGGACGAGGGTATTTGGTAAAAGCTGCTAGAGTCGCATAGGTCAGTTTCAGTCCGTTTTGCTTGGACACCAACATTCGGAATCCTTGCGCATTGCCTTCAAAGTTGATCAGGTCAGCCCACTGATCCTCTCGAACATGTTGTTTCCAAATCGTACCGAAGGGCTGGAGCCTGAAAAAATCAGAGATGGCCTCCTCTCCTGCATGGCCAAAGGGAGGATTACCAATATCATGAGTAAGCGCTGCCGCTGCCACGATCGAACCAACTCCTGCCGCCGTGATTCCTTTGGAACTGAGTTTGGGGTATTTTTCAAGCAAGATCTCCCCTGCAGCTTTTCCAAGGGAACGCCCCACAGAAGAAACTTCCAGACTATGCGTCAAACGCGTGTGGACGAAGGCTTGCTCGGGAAGTGGGAAAACTTGGGTTTTATCTTGAAGATTTCGAAAGGGGGAAGAAAAAATAATTCGGTCGTAATCTACTTCAAATTCAGAACGTGCTGTGTCCGTGCTTGTTCCCTTTGCTTGCTCTCCAAAACGCCCAAAGGCAAGTAATTTTTCCCAATTCATCATGCACAAAAGTACATCGAGCGCTAGAAATTTCGGGTGTCTGAAGCAAAGAATCCACGGGAATGCAGCAGATTTTACACAAGATCATTTCAGAATGGGTCAAGGGAAGCCCTTGCTTGCTGAGAATGACAAGAATTGAACTAAATTTGGCTCCATGAATCCCTCCCTTTTCATGCAACGTGCACTAGACCTCGCCGAACGAGGAAAAGGAGCTGTACGCCCCAATCCATTGGTGGGATGCGTCCTGGTACATGAGGGGAAAATCATCGGGGAAGGATACCATGAGCAGTATGGAGGACCCCATGCGGAAGTCAATGCCATCGCCTCGGTCACAGACCCCGAGTTATTCGCAACTGCTACGGCTTATGTCAGTTTGGAACCTTGTTCCCACTATGGGAAAACCCCTCCTTGCGCCAATTTATTGATAGAAAAAGGAATCAAATCGGTGATAGTAGCCACCTTAGATCCCAACCCATTGGTGGCTGGAAAGGGAGTGAAGTTGCTTGAAGAGGCAGGCATTTCTGTACAGGTAGGCCTCTTAGAGCGAGAGGCAAGATGGCAAAACCGTCGGTTTTTTTGCCAGCAAGAAAAGCATCGACCCTACCTGATTCTCAAGTGGGCGCAAACTCAGGATGGCTTTATTGCTCGACAAAACTTTGACTCTAAATGGATCAGTAATTCGCAAAGCAGGCAATTGGTCCACCAATGGCGGTCAGAGGAGCAAGCCATCCTTGTGGGAAAAAATACCGCCCTACAAGACAATCCTCGATTGAATGTGCGGGACTGGACCGGTTCCGATCCCATTCGGGTGGTGCTGGATTCCAAATTGGAACTACCTGCAGACCTGCATCTTTTTGATCAGCAGATCCCCACCCTTTGCTACAATCTCTTGAAAAGTGAAAAATTGACGAATCTGGAATGGGTACAGCTCCCCCAAATTTCCCTAGAGGCCTTACTGGCGGATCTACATGCCCGCCAAATTCAAAGTGTCCTGATTGAAGGAGGAAGTCAAACCCTCTCTCAGTTTTTAGCAGCGGGACTTTGGGACGAAGCCCGTGTATTTACGGCTCCTATTCAATTTGAACGCGGTATTGCCGCACCGAAACTTACACAAACTCCTGCCGAATCGCATGCAATTGGGGAGGATCAACTCGACATTTATTACCATGGCTGAAACCCTATTCCTTCCTCAAGCGGGAAGCAAAGAAGAAATTTACCAGGCACTCCTGCCTCAAATAGAGGCGCTGATCTCAGGGGAATCGGATTTGGTGGCGAACCTAGCCAATATCGCTGCTGCGCTTCGGGAAGCCTTTGGTTTTTTTTGGGTGGGATTTTATCTGGTGCAAGACCAGGAATTGGTACTTGGCCCTTTTCAAGGTCCCATCGCCTGTACGCGAATTGCCTATGGACGAGGCGTCTGTGGAACGGCCTGGAAGGAAAAGAAAACCCAGTTGGTCCCCGATGTAGAGGCTTTTCCAGGACACATCGCCTGCAGTTCCGCTTCCAAGTCCGAAATCGTCGTACCAGCATTTCAGGACGGAGAAGTGTTTCTCGTCTTGGACGTAGACAGCGATCGATTGGATGATTTTGATGCAGTTGACCAGCGCTACTTAGAGGACTTGATGGGGATGCTCGAAAAAACTAGAACTACCTAAGCACTTCTTTGACAAAGCTCTCAACCACGGCTAAGGTCTTTTCCTTTTCCTCAACCATTCCCAAATGCCCTACGCCTTCAAGTTCGTTGTAGTGGGTATAGGCTCCTTGCTGTGCACGGCTAGATTCAATTTTGACTGATCCATCCAAGGTTCCTGCCAGAAGCAACTTTGGGCCTGCAAACTGCTGGAGCACTTCCATC
>JACCDO011330839.1_pt1 | contig 19352 bp, 19 predicted proteins | sample 7446101 | NCBI WGS metagenome assembly JACCDO01 (sample SAMN15323440, study PRJNA562643) | freshwater metagenome | isolation source: river surface water | place: USA:Blue River Watershed | collected 2017-08-16 | reverse complement strand
GATGTGATAACAAAGTATAACGATTATTTAACCTATATTGAATCAACAAAGGATTTATTTGGTGAAAATTTTAAGAATACTATAAAACTTAATATGGATGCCGAAGCTAATAGATTAAAACGTTCGCGTACATCATCATCTGAAAGAATAAGCTATGCTGAAACTAATAATTTGGATGAAATGAAAGAAAAAATAATAAGTGATTTAAATGACCTTTTTTCAGAAAAACAAAAAATAGAAGAAGAAAAAGCTAGAACCGCTGCTGAACTGGCAACTTTGCAAGCAAAACCACCTGTAAAAACCAAAAAAACTTTAGTACAAGGTATAAAAGATGCGTTAAATTCGGCTAAAAAAATGATGCAGACCGCAACAAAAACTATAAAAGGTTTAGATAAGGCATTAAAAGAAATATCAATTAAAATACAAAAATTTACGGAGAAAAAACAGCAAATAGAAATAAAGGCCGCACAACGCACAAAAGTAATTGGTTATGAATCATTAAAACAAGCTTACGAATATTTATTGGGGCGAGGTAGCACGCCATCTTCCATTGAAATTCCAACTGATTCTAATAACATTACGGGAAAAAGAGAACAAGCAGAACAAGCAGAACAAGCAGAACAAGCATCTAAACGACGAAGAACAGAAGAAATCAATAATAAAGGTGGCAAAACTTTAAAACAAAAGCGTCGACATTATTTTACTAAACGTGCTAAACTAACAAATAATAAAAAACATACTAAATATATGAAGAAAAAAATTTTAAGAAAAACACGCACCAAATAAATTATAACCGAAATAAATAGAAAGTAAAATAATATTACTAAAATTAATAATATTATTTCTTAGTTCATTGGCTATCTAAAAACTTCATAGTTGCGTTTAATGAATCCTTTGCTCCTTTTAATGAATTTAATGCATTAACTGCCTCAATATTTGCTGTACCATCTGTCTTCATATTTAATGCCTGTTTTAACATCATAAAACTAAAATAATCATCTAAATTAATTATGGCTGTTTCATAATCTTTTCTGTATTTGGAAATAAGTAATTCATCTTGAAGTTTAACAACTTGAGCTTTAACAGCGGCGGCATAACTAGAAGATGTGCCAGCTTCACCTGTAGTAGCAGAATCATTATTCGTTAAACCTTCGACAACACGGACTTGTAATTGAAACATTTTAATAACCATATAAATAATAAATGTGGCAACAATTACTATACCAATCAGCTTAAATATCTCGTCGTTCATTATATTTAGAAAATATAATATTTATTCTAAATATATATATATATATATATATGTCGTTTTTTATTGATAATCAAGTTTCACCACAATTTTTAAATATAGATGAATTATACTATATTAAACCATCTACAACATTTGTTGAAAAAGGATATTACCCTTCAGCTCTTTTAGGAAAATTAACAAGTGTAACTGGAGAACAATTTAAAAGATTTTTATTTTCTGATGTTAAAGAAGTAACATCAACAAATCCAATACAAACTATACCTTGGATACATAATGGACAGCAAAGAACTAACGTAACATTTACTTATGTTGATAATGATGAGGATGATGCACAAACATTAGCTTTTAAAAATAGAAACCTTCCGAAATTTTGGAATGTAGTAAAAAGGAATGTAACTTCAGGTTTACCAGCACAACAATTAGCGCGTCAAAAAGGATTGCCCCCTCATTTAGAACAATATATTAATTCCTTTTTAATGCCTGATAAAACTTCGAGTACTCCTGCGCCACCTTCAGAAAGAGGTGGTTCAAGAAGAAAAGGAAGATATAAAAAGACAAATAAAAGAAGACGTACTAACAAAAGAAGAAGAACAAATAGAAGAAGATAAAAATGTTTAACCCCACATAGCTCTCATTTCAGAATAAGTAGGTTCTCGACCTACTTTTTCTTTAAATTCATTACAAACTGATCTGCTAATATTTTCTAAAATATTAATTGATTGTTTAGAAGGTGGAATTCCTGATTGTAAAGCAACTGCAACCATATTTGTAGATTTATTCTCAATATCTTTCATAATAGATTGTATATTTTGGTCTGACATTATTATAAATATATTTATAATAATGTTTTTATATTGTGTTAAAATCAATTTTTTATATACAGCATTCGCTACAATAATATATTTTCAAATCCTTATCTCTTTTTTTCTGAATAAATTCAATAACATCTTCCCTATCAATGTTATCAGTATATTCTAATTCATCTAAAAATCCTCGTCTATATACGTTAATTGCATTTGCTGTTGCAATATGTTTTTGATATAAATTATATATTTCAGTTAAAAAATCGTTTCTGTTTTGTTTATTTTCTTCACTTGAACCTAAAAATTTGAATATATCGGTGCTTAGTTTATAGAAATTTTTATGAGATTCAAGCTCTTGGTCTACTCTATCTTTTAATTGCCATAATAGCTCAACACTTGTTAGAACTCCACAAAATAAAGATATTAATGCGTTTAATAATGAAATAGTTTTTTGATCTAAATAATTTTGCAAACCCACTGCAAAAAATGAATTTAGACCGCTCAAAATTATGAGAGGGATTCTGAATACACAAAATAAAATATTTTTATAAAAATGGTGTTTTCTGTTGTGATAAATACTTAAATAAACGCAATTTTTTCTCAATTTAATTAAAATTTGGTCAATTTCGTTTTGTGATTTAGCACCCCGTGTTTGTTCTTTTATACATAATAAATTATTTATATTTTGTTTAACGGTTTCTTTTTCTTGTATAGTTAATTCTATATTTTCTTCTGCTGGCATTTAAATATAATATTATTGATTCTATTTAATATATTATTTATGTTTTATTCTTTAAGATAACTAACAATAGTTGCTACAGTTGTTTTACTTATTTTTCTTGACTTTCCATTTGCATCAGTTGTACAAATATTATTTAAACAATTTTCATCTAATTGAATGGATTTAATTAAATTAGGTAATGTTTTAAATTGTTGTAAAATAGCTAAAGCACTGGCTGAACTAACACCGGGAATTTGGCATAACATTATTTCTCCAATGTTGGATGCAGTTACATTTTCTTTTTTAACTTTTTTAATTACAGAGCAATATTCTTTCTCTTCTTTTATTTCATTTGTTTCTCCATTATTTTCACTAGTTTGAATCGGTGTTGTTAGTTTATTAGAATAAAATCCTAATTTATTTAGTTTTAAATTAGATACCAACTTATAAACCATAGTACAACAAAGATGTGCCGTTTCTTCTAAATTATTTGAACGCATTAAAGAAAATCCCTTGAAATAATTAATAGAAAACATTGCAGAATATAAGGTTTGCTTATCAATTCTGTCTTTGAATGCATTAAATCGGAACATATCGCCTTCAATTAAATATATAATATTATGATTGTGATGATTTAATCCATTTAAGCGATAAGATTGTTCTTCATATCTTCCGTCTTTAATACTGGCTGCTAAATCAGATAAAGTTTTTCTTTCAACAATAACGCAATCATTTTCGCCATCATTAATAATAATGTCGCCTAAAGGAAGAGATTCGGAGATAATATTGATGGCTTTAAATTTAGGATTAGAACTAACAAGTTCTTGGCATTTTTTAAGTAATTCGGATTCACGTACATCAATTTTAATAAGCATTTATAATTAACTATGTTAGTTTGTTGTTAAGTTATTTTTTATGAAATATATTATATTTTATCTTCTTTCCATTAAATATATTATATTTAAAACAATATAAAGAGAATTTATTAATATATTATGAAATACATTAATAAATATTTTCCTAAAGGTTTTGCTCCACTTTTACTAAAAGTAAGAATTATTTTGCTCCACTTTTCCTAAAAGTAAGAATTATTTTTGCTCCACTTTTCCTAAAAGTGGACTTTAACCCATATTTCCACCGTGAGTAGCGTGGTAACCGTATTTTTGGGTTTGGACAGTTGTATTTGGCATACAAACTAAGCCAAATTGAGTGTTAGTAGCGCCAATTAATCCAGGATTAGATGACATAAACCAACCGATAGATGGTGCGAGGCCGGATTTTTTTAAGCCACCACATACGTTAGTTCTATTGACGATTGATGCTGCATTACGAGCCCGAGTACTACTGTTCATTAAGACCATTTTTATACACTACATTAACATTTTATTTTTTTATAAAAGAAAAAATAAAATTAATTTCCTAAATAATTATAATTAAAATACTTTTATATTTAATCCAAATATTTCCAAATAAAACCGCCCGATGTTTTTCTATAATTTCGTAATACACCTTGTATGCCTGATGGATGTTTATTTATTTCTTTTGCAGCTGATACTATTGATGGAAATTCCTTAATAAAATTATTTTCTAAATCATATTGTCCTATTTTTCTTGTAAAATTATTTCCTAAACCAGTTTGAAATTTATGTATTTGATTTTCTTGGTTCGTAACCCATTCTAAATTAGATACTGCATTATTTAATTTATTACCATCAATATGATTTACTTGTTCTTTATTTTGTGAATTCTCAATAAATGTTTGTGCTACGATACGATGTAATCTATAAGTTTTTCCGTCTATTACACATATTTTATAACCAGAAATAGACGGTTTATAATCATCCATTATCCTACCATTTGCATTTTTAAATCTTCCTAAATTTGAAACATAATATGTTTTAATTGTATTTTGAACTTGTAGCCATATTTCCCCTTCAATATTTTCCTCACATATTTCATATTTCCATTTAAATTTATAAGCTGAACTAGATAATCCAGTTAAACAATTTCCTATAGCATTTCTACATCCATTAATATTATTTGTATAATTATTATTTATTATCCATTTAGCAGCATCTTTAATTGAATCATACTTTTCTAAAAGTTCATTTGTATTTATATCAATTCTAACAACTGCTTTATTTCTAGCTGGTTTAGTAATAGTAACGTCTTTGCATCTATGTATATTATTTTCTTTTCTTGTCATCCATTCTAAATTACTTAAACAATTGTTTAATTTATTCTTATCTTTATGATTAACATCTGACTTATTTTCTGGATTTGGAATAAATGCTAGAGCAACTAATCTATGTGTTTTCCAAGATTTTTTATTATTATGGTTATTATATAACGCTATTGTACAGTATCCACACTTAATTGTTTGTTTAAGTATTCTTCCCGTATTATTGTTTTTAACTTGTCCTAAATTACTAATAGAATAGTTGTCAAAATCTTCGATTGGCTTCCAAATTTCCTCCATAATGGTATTTGTCATATACCATAAAATAGCACCATCTCTTTAAGTCAATTTTTTATAAATATCATCTAAAATAGAGTAAGTATGTTCGGGATTCAAAACCGGATGTCCTGTTACATCTGGATGATTAATTAACAAATAATCGTTACCATCTTCGTCAGATTTGTCGCCAAAATAAGAAATATTATCGTCTTTTGTAAAATAAGTTAATACTTGAGATTTATTCCATATTTTGGGATAAATTGCGATTCCAACTTCTCCACCGGTAACAACTGACACATATTGTTCCATTTTTAGTTCAACTAATTTATAACCAAGTTCTTTTATTAATCGTTGTCTATAATTAAACATTTTATCAGCATTTATATAATCTTCTCTTTCTTTATCAGTTGCTTGCATTCCAACTAAACTAACATATATTAATCCTTTTCTAATATCAATAAAATTTCCGGAAACAATATAATCTCTATTAGAAATAAAATGCAAACAATGTTTTATTAATTCGTTCATTTTCTTGTAATAAGGATGAGAACGTATATCGTTGGAAAAAATAAAATCATAAACCGATGTAGTATTATTATATTTATGATAAACGGAACCACATTCACTAAAAATATAAGTTGGTTGAAAATTATCTAATTGTTCTATAATTTTTTCATATTTTCCGCCACCTACTATTCCAATTAAAAAATTTTTATTGGAAAGTTCTTGCAAAATAGTTTTCATTTTTTGCGATATTTTTTTACCGGATTCACATAAAGTCCCATCAACATCAAATAAAAGTATTTTTGACATTTATTGTTATTAATAAATAGTCTTTAATATTTTATTAATAACAAAATTATTTGCGTCTTTTTGTTACAGTTTTTTTACCACGTCTTCTTTTTGTCTTTTTATTTTTTCTTTTTTTGCGTTGTTTTCCGCCAACAAATTGTTCCGGATTTAAATTCATTATTAATCGGCGTATTTGAGAAATCCACGGTTCATTTCCAATAGTAATTTTATCAATAACTTTTCTAATATTTGGTGTATATAATTGTTCTAAACATTTATAATGATCCCTAGTTTTTCTTTTCATAACTTCACTCATTATGTGTGTATCCATATCAAATTTTTTTACTCTTTTATAAATTTTACCGTCAATTGACATAAAATAGATGCCAGATGTAGAAGTGTCTATTAATCGTATATAATCTTTTCCATCTAGTGTTAAAACTTTTCTATATGCTTCATACGGAGTTTGGTCATTATCTATTATATATAGTTTTCCATCATCAACTCCTTCAGTAAAAAATTTATAAAAACCTTGTTCTGAATCATTAACAATTTGTGCATCGCTATAACGCTCTTCAGCAGAATTTGCGGCATAATATGGCAATACAATACTAATATAATAATAAATTATTATACCTTTAATAATTTCTTCATTGGTAAAATTGAGTTGCTGGTTATTTTTTAAAAAAATAGATATAGATTGTTCTAAAATGGCTTTTTCTTCATTAGTACAGCAGGGTTTAAACTCACCTAATGAATATTCTTTTGGAACAAATTCTTGAAACCATTTTTTAGTGCAATCATTAAGTATTTCTAATGTTATTCTAAATGTTTCTTTATCGTTTATATCCATATAATATACATCGGTAATTATTTTATAAAAAATTGAATTACTTTAAATGAATAATAAATATGGTATTACATACGTATTTAAAATGATCGCAAATTATAACTATGATAATGACAGAGATATTGATATCGCTGGTTTTATAGATGCCGAAAGAAAATCAGCTCCAAAAATATTATTACCTATTAAAGAAGGAATACATAATAGTTTAGAGGCATTAAGAAAAGCAAGATTAATAGATGAATCTGTAAAAGGAAGAATAATATTGATGTTTTATTTTGATAATGATGCATTATCGAAATTTTGCATATTAGATATGGCAACAAATCATACAGGTATGACAAATATTGAATCAAAGAAACAATATAAATTATGGCATCACGAGGGAATAAAAACAGGTTTTAGTGAATATGGTATAGGTTCAAAAAAAGAAAATTTAAGATGTTGTAATTTAATCGAGCATCACACAATAACTGATAGTGGAAAATATGAGATGACAAGATGGGATATATCTCGTAGTATAGAAGATAATCGTTTATTAGATGTTGTTAGTTATGAATCAGAACCTGAATATAAACTTTTAGATAAATATAAGACTAAAGAATATAATACATATACTTTGGTGCAATGTAGTGAAATATTACCGAGATTAAAGAATTCAGATACTTCTAATTATATTAAAGATACAAATATTGGATTATATAAGGAATTATGCGAACATCTTGTTATGTGGGATAGCGATAATATTGAAATCATATACAAGGTATTTGAAAATAATAATGAGCCAATAATTGATGAAACAATATTGCCTGGATTGAGTAATATATTAGCGTTTAATAGAAAGGAATATGAATTAATATGTTGTAAGGATAAAATAAATGGAAATTATCAGAGTTTTATTTTAATAAATGAAAATATTGATGATGAAAATTATGTTAATTTTAATAGAGATGAATTAACTACTTTACAAAATTGTAATAAAAATAAAGAAGCCAAATATGGTACATATTACAATAATCAGACTTTAGATAGTTTTCATCAAGGTAAGTTGTTAACAACTAAAGAAATCATAAATAATGGAAAAAAAACAAAAGTTGAACTAACATACAAAAATATTATAAAACATTATGAACACAAATCTACATTAAAATTAATTTGTTCTACTGATGAATATGACCCTGAAGAATCTGCGGACAAATTTGGTTTTTATGGCTTCAGAGAAGTTGATGGATTTAATGTTGTCTTAACAACACCTCAGCCGCTTAGATTACAATGGAACTTATTTAAAAGTCATAGAACTAGACATAACCAATTGAGATGCGGAATTCAATATAATAGAGATAGTGATGAATTTTTATTATCGGATTCAAGTAAAACTTTATCTGATGATAGACGATTTGAAACATCCTTAAGACATAATTTATTAAAATTAACCTACGATTATATTTCAAGTATGAGAAAACATTATGACGATTACAATACCGAAAAGAAGAAGATACCCGCTACAACTCCCGTTCCCGCTCCTACAATTGCTCCAGTAATAGCTCCTGTATTTAATCAGGTTTTAGAACCAGTAATTAATCAGGTTTTAGAACCAGTAATAGCTCCAGTAATTAATCAGGTTTTAGAACCAGTTATTAATCAGGTTTTAAAACCAGTTTTGGAACCAGTTTTAGAACCAGTAATTAATCAGGTTTTAGAACCAGTTATTAATCAGGTTTTAGAACCAGTATTAGAACCAGTTTTGGAACCAGTATTAGAACCAGTTTTGGAACCAGTTTTGGAACCAGTATTAGAACCGGTAATTAATCAGGTATTAGAATCAGTTTTAGAACCGGTAATTAATCAGGTTTTGGAGCCGGTAATTACTCCTGTATCAAGTCCAACTTTAACAGATATAAATTACACGAATTATACTATAGCAAGTCAAAAAAGAAAAAGAGTTACAATAGATGCGGCAAAAACGGCATTAACAATAATATTAAAAAAATATGAAGAAGGAATAATGCGAGATAATATTAAAAATTTATTGGTTGATATAGCGTGTTATCTTATAGGAAAAGGTGGTGATGATGATACATATTTATTTATAAATGAGGTAAGCGTAGATAAATTATATTCACATATTAATTCAATATGGAATTTAAAATATGATGAAAATGATAATGTAAAGATGGGTTCAAGAATAGTAGATTTTGTTGAGGAGAATAATTTGGCTCCTCTTTAGTTATCCTCCAAAACGCCGCTTCACACCAAATTCTTTTTTTTGTGGTCCCTTCTTTGTTATCCTCCAAAATGCGGCTTTATATATTATTCTAAAACGGCTTAAATAGAATACAACTTTATATATAATGTCAGACGCAAAAGAACCTAACCAAATTATTCGTGACGATGATATTATTAAAACTGAAAATGGATTATTGATTTTTAACCCTTATAATCCATTAAATTCTGAGATTACATTGAATGATGTTCAATATATTCTCACAAAATATGGCATTCCTTCAACCGTTTTTAATTTTGAACTTTATCGACGTGCTTTTATTCATCGCTCTTACACTAAACGTCCCGGATTTGAAAACATTCAACAAAATATTACTGTTGTTGAAAAACCATCAGATTGTATGCCATTAAGTAGTAAATCTAATGAGCGTTTAGAATTTTTAGGAGACGGAGTTTTAGAATGCGTTACCAAATATTATTTATATCGCCGATTCCCTAAAGCAGATGAAGGTTTTATGACGGAAAAAAAGATTGCAATTGTTAAAAATGAGGCTATCGGTAAAATTGCTCTAGAAATGGGATTACAGAAATGGTTAATCATATCTCGCAATGCTGAGGAAAAAAAGATTAGAACAAATTTAAAGAAATTGGGATGTTTATTTGAATCGTTTATTGGTGCTCTATTTTTAGACTTTAACAAAATACAGGTACACGATGATGAAGGTTGGTTTGATAATATATTTGTTACTGGACCTGGATTTCAAATGGCACAAAAATTTATCGAGAATGTATTTGAAAGACATATAGATTGGATTGCCCTAATACAAAATGATGATAATTACAAAAATATATTACAGGTTAAGATACAAAAGGAATTCAAAGTTACACCACATTATTTAGAATTAGCAAATGATTTAGAAGAAGGATATAAAATGGGAGTTTATTTATGTTTAGGACAACCAATTCATAGTGTCGAAATAAAGGATGCATTACATATTAATTCTTTCAATAATTTTAAGGCAGTACAAGAACATTTGTTAACAAATGATGGTAAAATATTTTTATTTTTAGGAGAAGGACAGCATAAAATTAAAAGAAAGGCAGAACAAATGGCGTGCGAAGAAGCATTGAAAAAATTAAATATTTAATAGTTATAATATAAAGATAATTTTATAAAATATATAATTATGACAAGTATTAATGATGATTATTCAGATGGAGAAAGAAGTGATAATAGTAATGTAGAATTTGATGTTGAGACGTGTACGGAAGTATATAAAGAAGTTATAAGAGATGCAAAATATGGAGATTTAATTGGAGATGTTACGCGTGAAAATATGACGTTTATAGTAAATAAAAAAAAGATAAAAATGTATTTTTATTTAGACTTTTCATTTGATTTTGAAGAAGGTTTTTATCATACATATTTTACGAACTTTGAAACGGATACTTGGGTAAAGCCGAGTTTAAGAAAAGAAATGGAAAGGTATGTAAGAAATAATTTTGTAACGGAAGATAGATTATCATGTTAGTTTTATATATTTACTAATAGTAAAAATATAAAAATTTATATATAGAAATATATTAGAGTAATGAATCCTTTAGAAGCATTAAAAGATAGATTAAAGGTGAAACCACAAGTTCAACATAATGTTGGCGTAAAAGTTATTGTTGCTCCTGTTGATAAAGAAGAAGAAACAAATGTAGTTGAAGAAAAAAAAGATATGAAAAAGACGGAAATTATTGTCGACAAAGATGATGGAAAAAGGGCGCAAGATATTTTAGAGAAAATAAAACAAAAGAAGATTTCTGCCGTTGTAAAAAAGGTTGCAGAAGAAAAACCAATTATTAAAGAATCACAAGCCCCAATTATTATAGAAGAAGAAAAGAAAAAGAAACCAAAAAAACTTAAAGCTCCCATTTTGTTAGTTGAAGAAGAAGAAAAACCCGTTGAAATATTACCAGAAGGTGGCCCTCGATTAGAAGAAGTTGAAAAAGAAGTAGAAAAAGTAGAACCAGCTATTCCTTTAGAAGAAGATATTATAATTGACGTAAAACCACCTAGAAAAAGAATTTCAAAGAAAGCACCAAAGGGAATCAAAGAAATTGGACCGGAAATAATGATTCAAATTGGAGATACACCACTACCGAAACGTATTCCACCTCCTGCTGTTTATGATATGAAAGTTTCTAGCTATTATATGAATAATCGCGAAATTTTTGTTAATTTTATTAATAACTTATTTGAACCTTATAAAGAAGATTTATTAGACGAATCTAAAGGTATTTCTTGTGAAGATATTGGAAAAGATACTGGAGAAATTACAATGTTAACACATCAAAAAATTGTACGTGATTATATGAATTTATATACACCATATCGTGGTCTCCTTTTATATCACGGTTTAGGTTCAGGTAAAACATGTACTTCAATTGCGATAACAATAGCTGTGGCAGAAGGATTAAAAAAATCCGGAAAAGTAATAGTTATGACACCAGCATCATTAAGAAGAAACTATATTGAAGAAATAAAGAAATGTGGTGATTTATTATTTAGAAAAAAACAATTTTGGGAATGGATATCAATTGATTTAAATCCCGAGTTAGTTGACCCGTTATCAGCTGCGTTAAATTTGCCTCGTGAATATATACGTCGCAGGGGTGGAGCTTGGTTAACAAATATTACTAAACCGGAGAATTACGCTGATTTAACTGCTACGGATAAAAAATCATTAAATGACCAATTAGATGAAATGATTGGTAATAAATATACTTTTATTAATTATAATGGTTTAAGAAGAGAAAGATTTAAACAACTAACAAATAATTTTGAAACTAACATATTTGATAATTCAATTGTAGTGATTGATGAGGCACATAACTTAATTAGTAGAATTGTTAATAAAATTAATAAAATAGCAAAATTTGCCGAAAAAAAACGCGGACCAAATGCAGTTCTACCAAATTCACTTGCATTACAAATATATGAATTCTTATTACGTGCCGAAAATTGTAGATTAGTATTATTAACTGGTACTCCAATTATAAATTATCCAAATGAAATTGGAATACTTTTTAATTTATTACGCGGTTATATAAAAACGTGGAGTTTTACATTAAATACAGATAGTAATAAGAAAATATCAAAAGATGAATTAACCAGCATTTTTAATAAAGAAAAAATATTGGATTATTATGAATATATACCTAGTTCAAAAACATTAACGATAACACGTAATCCACTTGGCTTTGAAAATAAAATTACAGCTAGTTCTGGTTATAAAGGCGTTACAAATGAAAAGAAGGAAATAAAAGACGAACAAGGTAAAACAAAAAAAGATGAGCAAGGAAATATAATGTATGAAGATAGGGGTGTTGTTTCTGATGATGATTTTATAAAAAGAATGACAAAACTATTGAAGAAACACGACATAACTGCAAATGCAAACTCAACAGATGTTAAAGTATATACTGCATTACCTGATACATTAGAAGAATTTGCCAATAATTTTATAGATAGAACTACAGGTACAACATCAAATATGGAAAAATTCAAACGAAGAATCGTTGGATTAACGTCATATTTCCGTTCAGCACAAGAAGAATTATTACCTGCATATGATAAAGAATTTGATAAAGAAATAGTGATGTGTCCAATGAGTGATTATCAATTTTCTATATATGAGAATTATAGACAACAAGAAAGAAAATCGGAAAAGCCAAGTAAAAAGAAGGTTGCAGCAAATGTGGATTTAGATGGGTTATATAAAGAACCATCATCAACATATAAAATTTTTTCACGTTTAGCGTGTAATTTTGTAATGCCAAATCCTCCTGGACGCCCGAGTCCAGCTGAATATAGAATTATAGGTGAACAAATTAAAGAAGGTAAATTATTGGCATACATGAAACAAAAATATACTGAAAATAAAGCGGAATTTAATGAAGATATGCAGCAAAAATATGATGAATTAATGGCTGTAATACCTGAAGATAATTTAAAGAAACATGGTTCTGTATTATTTAATTTAATGGATAAATATATCAAAAAATATTTGACAGAAAACTATAGAGAATCCATTGAGACATATATAAGAGAACAAGGGTTTGATTTTATATTTGAAGGGGAAGCTCCTAATGGGAAGAAAAATAGAGATCCGGAAGAAATGCAGTTAGTTACATTACAAAAAGATGCGGATAAGGCTGCAAAGCAAAGACAGAAGGAAGAAGAAAAGCTTGCAAAGTTAAAACGATTAGAAGAAGAAAAGATTGCAAAATTGAGGCAAAAAGAAGAAGAAAAGGCCGCTAAGCTTAAACGTTTAGAAGATTTAAAGAAAGAAAAAGAGGAAAAACGTCTTAAAGAAAAAGAGGAAAAAGCTTTAAAAAAGGCGGAAGAAAAAGCTGCTAAAGATGCGTTAAAAGAAGAAAAAAAGGCTAAACGTTTAGAAGAATTAGAGAGAAAGAAAGCTGAAAAGGAAGCCAAAAAAAAGAAAAAGCAAGAATCGGAAGATTTAGAAGATGATTTAGAAGAAGACGATGAGGATGATTTTGAAGAAGAAGATGATGAAGATTTAGAAGAGGAAGAAGATTTAGAAGGTGAAGATTTAGAAGAAGATATGAGTGGTGGTGCAAATACGGATTATAAGGTTGAGGAGCCAGAAGACCCGGCGGAAAAATTTGTAGATGAACAATTAGGTAATGATGACGGGTCAGTATTATCAATACATTTAGAAGATTATAAAGATGAAGATGCGATAGCAAGAGAGGCAGATGAATTGGAAGGAGACGAAATATTAGAACGTATGGGTTCAGTTGATTACAAAGAAGCAATTAAGTCAGCTTTAAGATATTTACAAATACATTCGCAAGAATATTTATCATTAAAGGGATTAGAAACATATAGTCCTAAATTTTTAGAAATTTTAAATAATATTGATGACCACGAGCATCCAGGTTTACATTTAGTTTATAGTCAATTTAGGTCGATGGAAGGAATCGGAATATTTTCTCTTGTATTAGAAGCAAACGGATATGCAAGATTTAAAATTAAACGCACGGGAGCTGATGGATGGGAAATAAATATGAGCGAAGAAGATCAAGGAAAGCCGTGTTATGCATTGTATACTGGTACAGAAGATGATGAAGAACGTGAAATATTACGTAATATTTATAATGGCCAATGGGAATATATTCCAAACAATATTGCGACACATCTTCGCACAAAGAGTAGTAATAATAATTTAGGGGAAATAATTAAAGTACTTATGATTACAAGTGCTGGTTCAGAAGGTATTAACTTACGTAATACACGTTATGTTCATATTATGGAGCCATATTGGCATCCGGTTCGTGTAGAACAAGTTATAGGTCGTGCTCGCCGCATTTGTTCGCATCAGTCATTACCAAAGGAACTACAAACTGTGCACGTATTTGTCTATGTTTCAGTGTTAACAGAAAAGCAATTAAAAAGTGAAATGGCGATGGAGTTGCGTTTAAAAGATCAATCAAAATTACCCCCCTTTTTACCGCAAACAACGGATCAATTATTACTGGAAATATCAAATATTAAGGAAAATTTGTCATCACAGTTGTTAAAAGCTGTAAAAGAATCTGCTATAGATTGTGCTACACACGCGAAATCAACTTCTAAAGAAGGTTTAGTTTGTTTATCGTTTGGTCAGCCTAACGTACAAGATTGGGCGTTTAATCCGTCAATAACCCAAGATGAAAATGACACAGTGGCAGATATAAATAAGGTTACAATAGATTGGGAGGGAAGAGAATTCACATTAAAATCGACTGGAAAAAAATATGTATTAAGAATGGATACTAGGGAAGTATATGATTATGATAGCGTAATAAGAGCAAAACAAATCCCAGGTGTTAAACCCATTAAAATAGGTAAACTAACAAAAAATTCTAAAGGAGATTACGAAATAGTGAAGGAAAAAATATAAAAAAATTGAATTATAATTATAATTATTATTATAGATTAAGTTTTAAATATAATAATAAATAATGACAGATAGACATAAAATTTTCGTAACATATTCCACATATGAAGATGATGCATTTTTACAATTATTAGATACAGATTTAAACTCGGAAAACAATTTGGTATGTAATAATGGTGGAATAAAAATAATTATTTACTCAAATATAGTTCAGGATATAGTATTTATGTTTGAATTTCAACTTATTGAACTCGTACCTGATACAAAAGATATAACCGAATTATTAGAACCATTTTGGTTTAATTATAATAATTTAGACGAATGGAAAATAAAAATAAAACATTATTATGAATTTATTATAACAGCAAATAAAAGATCTATTAAATTAGAATTAATTTATCCAGATACTAAGTTAATTAAAAGTGAAGTTGAAATAGAAAGAACAAATATATTACTAAATAAATTTAAAGAAATATATCAAAAAAATGTATTTTATGATAATTGTTAATTAATTTCTTCTAAATTTTGGCTTTGTTTTACTAATAAACTAACAATATCTAGAATTTTATTTAATTTTTCATCGGTTTCATTAATTTTGTTAGTTAGTTCATTAATTTGTTTAATAATTTGAGAATTAGAAATAATTGGATTATTAATTATTGCATTCGTATTTACATTTGTAGAAGGTTGTGCTACTGGTGCAAACGTATTAATTCCGATATCTAATAAATTGACGGATTTTTGCTCTTCATATTGGATTGTTATTTTGTCTTTGTCTTTGTATTCGTCTTTGTATTCATATTTGTCTTCGGGTTTATCTAAAGTTTTAAGTTTTGAAAATATGTTAGTTACGGATAAATTGGTTTCATTTTCATCATTCCAAGTTACTTTTTTTGGTTTTTCCGATATATTTAGAGATATATTATTTGTATTATCAATTTGAATATGTTTTAAACGCTGACCTGAATTTGTCTTTGAAATATTATCTTGCTGTTGTTGTGGTTTAACGGATGTTTCAAACGATTGTAACCATTTTTGTGCGTTTGGATCTGGACTAATCAAAATATCTCGTTCTCTTTCAGCCATTTTATCGGCAACTAAACTATCCATAGATGTAATTTTTTCCTCAGAAATATTATAACTTAGATTAATTTCTTTAGGTTTAGGAGTATTCATAAAAGAATCAAAATCATTTTTACGCAACTCATATTGTGTTTCAAATTCTTGTTTTCTTGCTGTTTGAATATCTTCAATTTTATAAGGTTCTAATACTTCGTCGCTAATTTTAATAAGTTTAGGTTGTTCTTTAGGAAATAATTTATTAATGGCAATAACCATTTGAGATAAAAAGTGTTTATTAGCAACCATAATGGAAATTTTTGGATTTAATTTAGAAGAAAATAATCCAATATTTTTATCAAAAACAAGTTTAATATTTTGTATTAAAACGGTGTTTGATTTATTTACATTTAGTTCATCTAATAATACATCCCATAAAAGTTCTATATTTTGTTTATTTAGAAAACTAGTCATCCCAATATATAATCTATTAGTTAAATATTTATGTTATTATTACGATTATAATATAAATAATGAATATTTTGTTAAATTTAAAAGAAATGGTTATAACAAATATAACAAATTATAATACATATAATTCAAAAATTATACTAACAAAACAATATAATAGTAGTTCACTTGTTAGTTCATCTTTAAATAAGAAATGTATAAAGCCTCCCATTTTTAAAAAATCTAAAATTCAAATGCGATTTTTTTAACAAAGAAAACATATTTAGAATATTAATGATATATATTAATCATAATTTAAAGGCAATATTTATTCATATTCCTAAAACAGGTGGTTCTTATATTGGTCCCACATTAGTCAAATATTATGGTTTTCAATGTTATTTAGAATTATTAAATAAGAGACGCTTAGATCACGATCAAGTGTGCGTTAAAAATTTGGTAAAAACTGGAAACCCAATTTATGATACTACATTTTTAAATAAATCTTTAGGAATACTAACATATTGCAGAACAAGTGAATATTTAAGTGGTTGTATGAATATGGATGAAGACAAATGGAATAATTATACAAAATTTTGTTTTATTCGTCATCCTTATGATCGTTTATTATCTGGTTGGAATCATATTAAGAAAATATTTAATTATAATATTCTTTTGAAAGATTACATAAATAAAGACCAGAATTCAGTTTCAGATATAGAACATTCACATATATTTTTCGAACAATATATGCAAATAATGTTACCAAATGGTGAATGTGGTGTAGATATTATTGGACGATTTGAATATTTAGAACAAGATTTTATAGAAATTCTCAAAAAAATAGGTATAAAACAAATAATACATATTCCTAAAAAAGTAAATGTATCGAGACCAAATAGAAGTGAAAAAATACTATTAAATAGTGATGTAATTAGAAGGGCAAATGAAATATTTAAAAATGATTTTGAAAAATTTCATTATAAAAAATATGAAATATAATATTATTTGTTATAAATCAGGATTAAAATAGATTTTTCTAAATTGTTCCATATATTCATCTTTTAATATATGTGTTTTTAGATAATGTTGAGTTATTTTATCTTGTAACATATGTACTATAAAAAATAAAGAATAAATACCACATTCAGTATTACCATATTGATGTTCTACTGGATGATTTTGGTCAAACTTAAAATTAATCGGATTTGTTAGTTTGGAGCCTTGTTCTATAACTCTATCAACTAATTTTTTTATTTCTTTAGGAATGGGATCTCCAGCACTATCAAAGAAAAATATGGTGCCTTTTTTACAATTAATAAAAAGAGATATCCAATGACTACCGCTTTTATAATGTGGGTCTGTATTAAATATGATGCCAATTTTAAATTTACCTTTTTGCATATGTTGTTCTAAATTAAAATTACAAAGTTCTTCCCAAACGCATTCATCATTAAGCATTTTTGTGTCAAAATCTATTGGACTTGGACCCAAAAAATCGAAGCATTTATATTTTTTTTCATATTGATTCATCACAGCTATAATATCCACACTTGATAGCCATTCATTTGGATTCTTTTTCCAATCATTTGGTGACTCAGGAGCAAATGCGTCTAATAAATCTTTTTCTAAACGTTCATTTTTAACCAATTTTTTAATCCAACAAGATTCTTTGTTACAAGTTTTTGAATAAAATTGTTTTAATTTAGACCATATTTGTTTAGCATCATTTGTATTAATTATATTATCGGGATGTCTTGCATTCCACATTTCTTTAAGTTTATTTAAATCTTCATCAGAATAACAAGTAAATGAATTACTTGATTTATCGTTATCAGGACTACAACTTAATTTGACAAATTGCTTTTTTGAATTTATTTTTTTAAATGTTTTTTTGCCGCCTTTAATAGTTTTTTTATTTTTATTTTTATTTCTGTTTTTTCTTGTTCGTTTCATATATTATTGCGATATTTTTCTTTTTTTCTGAAATATTATTGCGTTCATCTAAATTATTGTTAGTTCTAGGTATAATAGCATCTTTTTTTATATTTTGTTTTGCACTTTCAAACCAATTACAGTTTATGTCGTTAATATTATCAAAGCCGGGGGATAGAAATGTATTTTTTTTTAATTTTTTTTCGACGGTTTGAATCATTTCAAATTGTTTATTAACTGCTTCTTTTGATTCTTCATCTTCACTGGCATTTCCGACATCAGAATTTTCCTCTGAATAGTAATCATCTTTGTCGTCATTATAGTAGTCTTCAGCATCAGAGGAATCTTCCTCTAAAGAATCCATATTTTCACTGCCGTCTTTAGCATTTATATTTTCATTTAATTCTAAATGTTTGTCGTGTATTTTTAAATAATAAATGGCTTTTTCTAGAAAAAAATTAAATCCAGTTTCAACATCTTGTAATAAATCGGATGGTTTATTATTATTATACAAATTGTTAAATAATTCTTCGATTCTTTTTCTATATATTTCTTTATCATTTAATTTTGTTAGTTCTTCTTGAGAATCTTTCATCTTTTTATTTAATTTACTTAACTGGGCTTTTCCAACTAGAAAATTAAGAGTTAGTTGATTAATTAAATCTTCAGACATATTTATTATAAATATTTATAATAAATATAATAAGTTTAAACTAACAAAATTATATTATTTTGTTAAATCCTTTAATTGTTGTCTCGTTGCATTATTAAAAAGAGAATAACCAATATCATTTGGATGTGAATTTGGATTAAATTGCTGAAAATTTTGTTCCTTAAATAAATTCGGAAATGGCTGTT
>JACCDO012407949.1_pt1 | contig 19354 bp, 26 predicted proteins | sample 7446101 | NCBI WGS metagenome assembly JACCDO01 (sample SAMN15323440, study PRJNA562643) | freshwater metagenome | isolation source: river surface water | place: USA:Blue River Watershed | collected 2017-08-16 | reverse complement strand
ATGATCACCATCGCAACAGCGACGGCAAGACCCTCCAAGAAATATTTGATGGCGCGTGTGAGCAACTCAGTAGCAGAAAAACCGTCCATTGTTTCGTATATTCGGGGTGGCGAAAAAAAGCGCGCGGCGATTTTGCATTCGGGGACGCCGGGTGTGGCGCGTTCAAGTCTAAAGATAAATGTTACGGGTTTCATTAGAACAACCATGTCCGAAACCGAAGTTAAAGAATCGTACTTGGAGGCCGACAAGGAAATTCCGGGACAACATTATGTTTGCCTGAGTTTTGTAAGCCCCCAAAAAGTGCTCAAAAACAAGGATATTTACTTCTTCAGTGAATTCCTGAAAGACTATGAAATCCAGTACAAAATTAAGGCAACCGAGACATTTTTGATGAGTCAGGCATCCAAACTCCAGGAGACTGCTTCCAAGGTGCAGGATATGTTGGAAAACGCCTTGGCCAAGCCGGAAGCATCTGCAGATTTGAGCGGTGCGCTTGCGCTAATCAAGGAAACACGTGCATCTCTTGTGACCGGGACTGCTGCTGATTTGGAAGCACACGTAAAGAAGGAAATGGCGGATTTCAAGACGTCATCAATTCAAGAGGCGTACGAAACCTTTTTGTTCAAACAGCGTAAACGTTTGGAAGATGAATTCTTTGCCAAGAACAATTTCCGTACTACGGTACAGGGCCTGAAGGTTCGTGGTTCCTATGATACTTACAATGAAGCAGTTGCACGTGCAAAGGCGTTACAGAAGATTGACCCAATTCACAATGTTTATGTAGCGCAGGTTGGTTTCTGGGTACCATGGGACCCTGAACCTCACGAAGTTGCGGACCAGGAATATGCGGATGACCAACTTAATACATTGATGAAGAAGTACAAGGAAAATGAACAGGAACGTGAAACCTTGTACAACGAACAAAAAATCAGCCGCATGGGCAACAAAGGTGCGAAGACCATTACGGGTGCCGGTGTAGGTGCGGCCAGCAATGTGCCAGCCAATGAAATGTTTGGCGGCGAGGATTTGGCGATTGCCCGCAAGCGTGAAGCGGCGTCCAAGTAATGGTTAACGATTCCAAAATGCAAGTTTTTCTAGACCTGATGGTTTGAAACTGGGATTTGGGTCGTAATCCAGATTTTCCAGCGTGTATCCCATGGCTTCGCCGTCGATTGCACCTGTACGAAATTTTAAAACAACATTGTATTCTTGCAAGATAAATTCAATATCATTGTATTTATCTAGTGAACGTTTTCCCATCTTTTTTAGATGATTGAGAAGCCGTGTTTGGAACTGTGTGCCGCTCATTTCCTTTTCCACTGCCTTGATTATGCCATCACGGACTTTGGTGGATGACACAGTGTACACACTGCGCGATACTGAGATAGAATTGCGAAACATTGTTGCAGAGCGGCGCTTGGAGAATGCCTTATTCATTTTTTCTTTGCGGCCAAAAATGAGCGCCATGTGCTGAATTGATGTGATGGTATACAATGTCCTATATTCTGTATGTTTGCCCATTGAATGCTGAGTCTGCTCGTACATATGAAGCCGTAGCCAATGCATATATGAGTAAGCCGTTTGGCGAGCGTGATGCAGGGTTTGACCTGATTTGTCCAGAAAACAAAACGGTGGCCGGAATTTCCAACAAACTTCCGCAGGGTGTTTCGGCGGCCGTGTATGACATGGACCGCAAGGTTTTCCGTGCATACTGGCTACTTCCGCGTTCCTCCATTAGCAAAACGCCAATGCGTCTTGCAAATTCTGTTGGTCTTATTGATTCAGGATATCGTGGAATTGTAACGGCAGTCGTGGATGCTGTGGGCAAAGACCACGCAGTGACTGTCGGCGACCGTTACTTCCAACTTGCAGCACCCGACCTACTTCCATTTTCGTCCATTCAAATTGTGAATGAGATTCCTGGTGGTTCTACGCAGCGCGGGGCCGGTGGCTTTGGAAGCACGGGTGTGGATGTAAGTTATTTCTCGTAAACATATAGAAACAAATGTCTTTTTTGAAATCGTATTTACCAAAGTTTGTGAAAAATACATTTGGTTTTCAAAACAATGAACCTGAACATTATGAACCAAATTTAACAGCAAACTATTCTGGGTATGTTGCGCCAATTAAACCAACTGAAAATCATGAACCTGAGCAGGAAACTAAGCAAGAAAATGAGCAAGAGCAGGAGCAAGAGCAGGAGCATATTGTAGATTTTTCAAAAGGTTATATTTCATCTTTGCCTAACTGGTTTCAAAAAGAATCCTATAAAGTTGTAATGGGTTCTGGTGATACAGTATTTCCTGACGGTCGCACAGATATTCAGCATTTCCAAGAATATGATGTTCATTGTTGTGCACCAGTTGAGCATGCATTCCATGGCAATCAATTACAAGAAAACATTGCTTATTTGAATGAAAACAATTTAAACATTATAATTTGTCTTATTGATTTGGAAAATGAAAATCAAATTGCCAATTTTGTTGATTTATTTACAAATAAGATTGAACGCATACATTATGTTAAACATGGACCACCCGCATTTTTAATTAAGACAATGTATACATTGTTGCAGCCAGGCGGAGTTCTTACAATGCACAGATATGATCTTCCGCCAGAATCTAAAATGAAAAAGAGTTCAGGATGGAGTGGAAATTGGGGAGATATGTTTTTTGATTATAGAAAAAATTATAAAAAAAAGTTTGATTGTGATATAAGCGATGATTTTGAAATACTAAGATGTGTAAAAAAAAGTATTGGTGGGCAAAGACGCACACAACGTCGCAAACATCGACGCGCGCAACGTTATACGCGTTCAAAATGAAACCGCAACAGTTTTCCCTGTGTTTTGTCTTGAATCCAGCATATCTTACACTGCTCATCATCATTTTTCTGTTCAATTGCGTAACGCAAATAGGATAAGACATTCGGTTCATCTGATTGTAGTATGACATCGCAACGCAAATAATGTGACCCAGCCGATTCAAACACGCCCGTGTGTATCATCAGTTCATACGTGTTTTCTGCGGGTGCATTATGAAATGTAACTGTTCCAAGACTGCAGACAGAAAAAAGACGTTCAATCAAGCACAGGTGTGCAGCAAGCCGATTGCGTGTGGCTTCCGGTAACCGTCGTGATGAAACTACTAATTGTTGGTTGTATAGTGCAAGCAGTGCCTCATACTCGGCTTGTAACCGGGTATAAGTTTCCTTGGCTGCACGCACGCGTTCTTGGGCTTCTAACAATGATTGCTCGTCCATTCTATTTCTTATTCCATTTTATAGATGAACGTTTTAATTACATGTCATTCTCAATATGAGCATAATGTAAAAAATGTTGTTGGTGCTCCCGTAAACCAGATAGATTATATTGATATTGGTCAGCCTGCTGGAAATCATCAATACAATGATTGGTCCAAACTTCCAAATAATTTTTATGATAGTGCTTGGTCAGTTGGATGTCCAGTATATGGTCTTTTGACTACTGGTGCGGGTCAACAAATAGGTATTAATGTAGTTAACTCTGCATGGAATGTATTAAAAAAAGGCGGCATTTTTGTAATTGAATTTCCTCCTGAAGGAGCAGGTGGTAAAACTTTAGAACAAATATTGGAAAAAACTAAAAGAATTGTAAAATCGTTGAAGCATAAGTGGGGTGTTGAACTTGTTTCAAAAGCAGATTTGCCAATTCAAGTCATAACAAAGTATCCAGATCGCACACACGCAATTATATTGAAAAAACCTATTGGTAAAACTATCAAGTGGGCTAATAATCAAGGTGAATCATTGGCAACAGCAAGTGAAATCCCGGAAAATCAAGGATACAAAGGTAGAACAAATTTATTTAGTGGTAGAAGTAATCGCTCTGAACCATTGGCTTGGTACTGGAAATTACTGGGATATGAAGATGAACCTACAGGTCTTGAAGGTGTGAATTATTATACTGGACACGCTGTGGGTGGAAAAAGCAGGCGCAGACGAAATGCACGTCGCCGTCAAACTCGTCGCCAGCGTTAGATTTTTTGCACCGATACGTTCATCTTCTGGCAAAATTCTGCAACTAATTCATCATTGCGATAATCATTAATATACCGAATAGCCGATACACCGGCAGCAAGCAGCAAACGTGCACATATAATACAAGGGTAATGTGTTATATATGCAGTACAATCAGCACACGAAACACCGCGTTTTGCGCAATCGGCAATCGCATTTTGTTCGGCGTGCACAGTGGCTTGTTCGTGTCCATCGCGCAGTATAGATGTATGGTCACAGCCTGGTAAGAATCCGTTGTATCCTTGACTTACAATTCGGTTTTCGCGCACCAACAGGCAACCAACATGCAGGCGTTCACACGGGCTGCGTGTGGCTGTGACCTGCACGATTTCCTTAAAATAGGCATCCCACGATGGTCGGTTCATCTGCCTTTTTTGGAATTAGTTAGTTGGAAGTTCAAATTTTGGTTTGCAATAAAAAATTGAATGTCCTAGGTTGAATCCGGGTCAAAAATGCAATCCCGCCGTACAAGAAAATGCTTCCATTTCCCACGTATCCCGTTGATCCATACAATCCTATCCGTATAAACCACTATGCCAATTTCCGTATCAATGGGGAACGGTATCGCCTGTTTCATTATGTAGACAAGCATCTACTAATGAAAGGAGACGGGTACGACCATGCAATGCATATTGTTCCAGAGTCCGCTACAATTCTTACACTGATGGCTGATATGAATACGAAAAACGCCACTGCACCAATTCTGATTGATAGTTGGTGTACAACTGAAGTAAAACTTCCGTACAACAATAATATCTTTGCAGACCGACATTACTTATTGGAAATGCCGGTCGCAACTATGCAAAAAGAGTATGCCGGATTGAATGCTACAATTAAAACGCATTGGACTTAGTCTCTGCCTTCAGACCAGATTGTTGTGAAGCTGCGGTAGTAACGCGTGCCAGTCTTTGTATACGTAATGACTAAACCTTTTTTGAATAAAACTGTGGCACGATAATCGTCGGATGCATTTCCTTCAGCAGATTCAAAGGAGATGGGTGTTAAACGCTCAGGACTAAATACGCCATTGTCGTCGGGGTCGGCATATGCAACAACAATATTAGCCTTTACAACTACACCGGGTTCATAAACAGATACAGAACCACTATCCGCACCATACGCTGTTTCATACCAGGTTTTGAAGTTGGAGCCCAAGTTGTTTACAAGAAAATGACCATTTTCAAGGTTTGCGCGCACCCATAAACCATCACTGCCATAAACCGTTGTGCTATCAGTAAAACCGTTTACAAAACGCACATCTAATGCAGAGTTACGCTTATCATAATAAAAAGGTACAGCATTATTGCCATCATATTTTAGCAAAAATACAGCCTCTGGGAGAGGCAAAGATTTGGCGCCGGCGCGAACACGATTGGAAGACATCTTTGATACATTGTACAAAGATTTTTTATCAGAATGAGTTGGCACGTCGGCGTTCCGTGTATACAACAATGCGGTGATTTACTCCCACATCGTGTTCAAGACTTGTAAGATATTCACTAGCCGGAATCATTTGTAAAATCCACTCGGCTTCCGTTTGTGTTGCCCGTAACGTAATCAAATGATTCCGTGGTTCATACACCGGAGATGGTTCAGATTGCTGTGAAGATTCAACATCTTCTAGTTCCGTGGGTGGTTGAACTGTAAATACATCTTTATCTTTTTTATCATAATAATGGTCAATATACGCAACCATTAAAGGCAATGATAGTGCTATTGTTGCAACAACACTAAGCACTAACATTGTAAATTGCCGATATTCCGGTGAAAACATCACATTGATCATTTCCATGTTTGCTTGCGATTTCAAACAACTGTCGTGATTTGTTCAATTTTGGATGTGCACACAGATTTTAACAGAGCGGATGCTAGGATAGGGTACATATAATAATGACCGATAATGGCTGATGCAATTGTTAGGGAACGAGATTTAACTGGCGGACTTGGTTCTACTGGCGGACTTGGTTCCACTTGTGGACTTGGTTCTACTGGCGGACTTGGTTCCACTGGCGGACTTGGTTCTATTGATAGAAGACGTATAAGGTCTTTTTTTGGCAGACGGGAGTAATTGTGTAAGTTGCGAGAACGGCAGAGTTTGAGTAATTCCGGACGTTTAAGTTGATTTATAGAAACATTCATTCTTTCCTTCCTAATTGTACATGTTTTGTCTCTTAAATCTCCTTGCGGGGCCAAAATACAACCAAAAATTTTTTGGTTTTTTGGCCCCGCAAGGAGATTTTATAATGTTTAGTTTTTTATTTGATATGCAGTTACCTGTACTTGTTGTACATACACTCGTAACTGCAGACGCGACCAGGCTGAGGTGCATCTGCAAGCGCAGGCTCCCAGCCGCAGATGATGCAGGTCCAGGCGCCCTGTTGCTCTCGAGTCATTGCATTATACTCCTCCAGCGTTGGAGCGTTTGTAGTACCTAGTATAAGTGCCCACGACTCGGAACTTCCAGGCAGAATTGTGCCTGCGGCAATTGCTGCCTGTGCTGCTGCAACACCTGGATGCACCCAGCGAATTGGAGCGACAGCAGGCTCAGCAGCGACAGCAGGCTCGGCAGCGGCAGCAACGTCGGCAAGAAGAGCAAGACCTTCTGCAGCAGGCTCTGCAGCGGGCGCGGGCTCAGCAGCGGCAGCAGCGGCGGCAAGAAGAGCAAGACCTTCTGCGGCTACAGGGGCCGCTGCGGGTGCACCAAACGCCAGACGGGGAATCTGGGTGGGCGATGGCTCTGCTGCGACATCTGGTGTCAGGAAGGGCAGTCCACGGCGAGCCGCTGCAATCCGGTCATTCTCGCGGCAGTAGGAGCAATTCTCGTCGCATGTGGGAAGAGCGCACACGCGACGAAGGGGCGGGGGAGGAGCCAGGTTGGAAGACATATTGGAAAGGAAGGATGGAAGGAAGGCTGGAAGGAAGGCTGGAAGGAAGGCGGGTGGGACACCACACCAACCACCTTTCTAAAAAAAGGAATATTCAATTTTTTCCAATTTTTGTTTTTCTGTCATTAATTTTTTAGCCTAATATTTTCGTACTTGTACCAATGGCCCTTTGCCACGGTCACCACTTCCTGACGTCAGTTGAGGTCCCGCGATTCCTGCTGCCTCTGCGGCCTCTTTTTGACGTTCATACTCCGCCGATTTAATCCATTGCTCGCGCGACCCAATCTTAAAATCCGGATGTGGTTCTGCCTTGTACCAGAATACACAATCCTCAATCTTATTTGTCTTTGCACCATTGTGAATCACAAGGCATTCATAATTTTCCGTGCACTGGTCCATAATCTGACAAAACAACTCAAAAGACGGGAAAATGCCGGCAAACTGGTCATAAATGCGTTTGCGTGCGGCCACCTGATTTTCACGCAAAATAAAAACATAATCCACCTGACCACGCAACACCGGTGGAATGCCCATCACATACTGCAACGCCAAAATGTACAACAGCCCGTAGTGACGACCATTCATAAACAAGGAACGAATCCATTTATCATTAATCCATTTTGTATCGTACATACAATCGTCCATAATGATAAAGGCGCGGCGGTCCAATGCACATGACCCACGTGTTTCCTTTTCTTTACGAATCTGTTTTGTAAGCGTATCCTGACGCTTAATACAATTTTCAACAATATGTGTATTGAATTCCTCGTGTACAAACAAACTTGGGACAATGGAAGAGTAAAATGCATTTGCACCTTCTGTGCCAGAAATAACAGTGCCAACGGGAAACCGTTGTTTGTACCAAAGCAAATCCTTAATGAGCCAGGACTTGCCTGTGCCACGCCGACCAATCATCACAATCACGGAATCATCGGGAATCATATTCATATTGAATTTGGAAAGCCGGAGATTTACCGTGGGGCGATTGGGCACTTGCGCATTCATATTGGGCAAGATACTTGAAAGTTGCGAACCAGGCTGAGCCATTTGTATTCTCTTCCAACAAAATTTTTAGCGTAACGAATCGCAACGCGGAACAAAATAGGAATAATCTGCCATCCAAAAGACTAGAAAGATGCGTGGTCGTGGTAGAGGTCGTGGTGGTGGCGGACAAGTTCGCAAACCCCAAAATAATCAAAAAAATACGTATGTGGCGCGTCCAGCCGTCATGGAACTGCCCCCTGAACTTCAAGTAATTCCATCCAATGACTCCATTCCCAACAAAATCAAATCCGCATTTTCCGAATTTAATGAACCGCAGGCCTTTTTTACTGCATTAGAACGCCTGCGACCCGAACTTGCCGGTCAACCCGATGGTTATCATAATTGCTGGATTGGATTGCCCGAATCCGAAATCAAATCTATACAAACAAATGACGAAGATGGATTTTTTGCATCTCTTACAACTGTCAATGATTCCCGTGAATCATTGTTTGTAAAACGTATACACTTATTGGACCCAATGGCAACAATGGAAGGCGCCTATGTATTTCCATCCGAAGGTTGTTTGCCGGCGCCTAGTCAACTTTGGAAGCCGGTGTTGCAAAAACTCAATGACCCAATGAACGAGGCATATGTAGATGCCGTGTTTGCTGCACAGGCATCCCTGTTCCTGAAAAAATCACCCCACTGGCTTCGTTGCTTTGGAACCTATGTTGCCCGTGTAGAAAAGTATCTTTATAATATTACAGATGAATATGAATCACTGAAAAATCGTCCCTGGTGGCGTCGTAACCAGCGCCTTGGATTGTTCCGCTTGTTCAAAGATGAAGATGCCGAGAAAAAACATCAGGAATTTCTTACAACCGGCCTAACGGATATGGGCGGTGATGATTTCCAGGATTTATCCGATATGGAAGACAGCCCATCAGTTGATGGAAGTGTAAATAGTGAATCCGAACCCGAACATACAGGCGAATCTGTAAAATTATCAGAACCAAAAGTTCGCATTCAACGTATACAAGATTCGCCGTCGGATGAAAGTGATAACGCATCTTCTGATGCGTACAGTGAGGATGAAATCCAGCAATTTGCCGAATTTACGAATTTCCCTGTGCAAGTACAACTGCTGGAACGTGCCGATGGCACGATGGATGAATTGTTGGATGCCGAGGAAGATGATGATGCGCCTGTCGGCGAAGAAAGTAAGGATGAACGTTGGGCAGCCTGGATATTTCAGGTTATTGCGGCACTTACCGAAGCACAACACTGGTTTGGATTTGTACATAACGACCTGCATACAAACAATGTAATGTGGAATGTTACGGATGCGAAACATTTGTATTACCGTGTACACAAAGGAAAAGAAACATGGTATATGCGTGTACCCACATTTGGCAAACTCATGAAAATTATTGACTTTGGCCGCGCATCCTACACAATTCCTGGCGTAGGTTTCTTCATTTCCGATGCATTTTATCCTGGCAATGACGCGGCTGAACAATACAACTGCGAACCATTTTATGACCCTGAAGACGGACCCAAAGTAGAGCCCAATACAAGTTTTGATTTAGCACGCCTTTCCGTTTCGCTGATTGAATCTTTATATCCTGACCGTCCTGCAGCGGCGTCACCCGTAAAAGTAATGAGCCGTGAGGGTGCCAAATTGTATACTGAAACCATATCTGGTGTGTATAATTTACTGTGGGAATGGTTACAAGACGATGATGGAAAAAACATTTTGCGTGCACCGGATGGTGAAGAACGGTATCCTGATTTTGATTTGTACAAAGTCCTGGCGGCCAATGTACACAAGGCCGTGCCTGCACGTCAAGTTGAAAAATCCGTGTTTGCGCCCTATCGTTGTCTGGCCAAAGATGTGCCCAAAGACGCAACTGTATACGATTTACACGTTTAGTTCCCAATAAATGTTTTGCACTTGTGCGCCCAAATACAACAGGGAGCCCGAATTCTGAATTGTATAATCTACCTGTTCATCATCAAGTTCATGTTCACTTGGACTTGATGATGGAATAACATCTGGTCGTTCAATACGAATGGTAACAATGCGGCGTTCTGGGAATTGCTGACGCAAATGTGAAATCTCGGCCTTGTAACGCCAATCGGAAAGAATCCAATCCGTGTCTGGTGGTGCAGCGGCAATTTCATCGCCAACCTTGACCGCCCAGTACGCCGGATTTCCTGTGCGCTCTTTTTCAGCGGCTGCATGTTCAATCAAAAGTTGGCGTCCTGTTTTTCCACAGGCATACATTGCTGCCTTCCCATTCTGTGTTTCCAACAATTCTCGCTCAATGCCGTATGCTGTTGCGACTTCATCTTTCACTGCTTTAGCAAATGTTGTATGCCTGCCTTTTGCGATTTCAGTAAGTAAATCGCCGGCAGTGGTTTTGCCGGATTTGCTATAGCCTGCAATAAACCATAGTGTACTCATTGTTGTATGCATTCATAATATGTTTCATCGGTGTTTCATTTTTTCAAAAGCCAAACGGAATCGTTTTATAGACACAACGATACAAACCATTGCGGCATTCGTCGGGCTGAAACCCCTCATCATCCAGAGTGGGAACATGGCTAGTAGCCAACTGTATTAACGTGCCTGTAGATGTAAATTGTTCGGGTGGCAACATATTAACTCGTAGAATAAGCAACAATCCAAGTAAAAACATCAACGTAAAGATAATTTTCAAATCGGTCATCGTGTGGGTTTCTAGGTCGGGTTACGAAATTTTCAAGTGCCCTAAGTAGAAAGTTGCAGCAAATGAACGACTACATCAAGAAAAAGTTGTTTATGTTTGGCATGGTGTTATTGGTAGTTGGTGGATTCAATTGGGGTATGGTTGCCTTGACAGGCAAGGATTTTGTGAGCAGTATCTTTGGCAGGAACTCAGCGATTGCCAATGGAATCTTTCTTGCCGTCGGTCTTGCCGCGCTCATGATTGGGTTCTTCCGTGATTCCTATTTGCCGTTCCTTGGTCCCGCCGTATTTCCCTGCTCACTCCTGAAAGTACAAACACCCGAAGGCGCTGATACGGAAGTCCGTGTGCTTCTGAAACCCGGCGCCAAAGTCTTGTATTGGGCCACAGAACCCGCAAACAAAGACTTGCAAACAATCCAAGATTGGCGTAAGGCATACTTGAGTTTCCGTAACGCCGGCGTGGCTGAAGCGGATGGCGACGGCTACGCTGTTTTGCGTGTTCGTAAGCCACAGCCCTACACTGTGCCCATGAAAGGTCAACTCAGTCCTCACATTCACTACCGTGTATGCATGAACAATGGATTTGTAGGACCCGTACGCACCGTCACATTGGACGGCAAGGAGTATTTTGAGAATTTGAAGGAAGGATTTGCCATGGGTGACCTTATTGAAGACAACGGCGATGAAAGCGGTGAACAGGCTGTTGCCGAAACTGAAGAAGATGTTGAAGAAAAGTTTGCGAACTATGTGGCCAACCAAGAAGAAGCCGCACCCTACCCCAATCCTCCCGCATTCACATATGTGCAACCCACCGAGGCCGTGCAGGAAATCAATCGCACCGCCATGTTTACCGCTAAGGAATCACTGATGATGGAATCCGGTGCCCCCGATGAACAAAAGAAGGGCGAGCGTGGCGCCGAGTTGGATGCCGCGTTTGCTGCACCGTTGGCGGCTTGAAAAAATTGAAACCCGCGCTGGTTTTGGTTATGTATGATGTAGCACTTGCTTCCATTTCTTACAATGTCCATTACTCCCATTACCGAAGACGTCATCTTTACTGTTTCTGACCCAGCCGTACGTGAAAAGGTGGAATCACTACTGGGTCATAAACACATATCAATTCCAAAGCTTCATGCGCTACTAGCAGATGAAGCCTTGTCTGAACACACAAAGCAGTTTGAGTGGATGATTTCCATGAAGCATTTCCAGCGCGAACTTGAACACCTGCTCCGCGATATCTATATTCGTCGCCGTGGACCCATTGCAGATGACACGGATTCCGAAGACGATATGGATCACGAGGAGAAGTGGGAGTATGATTCTCAAAAGTCATATGTTGCATCTAATCCGTGGGACTGGTGTCCGGTCGCTGATGCTGACAAATATGAGGCGCTTCAATTGCACATTCTGAAACTTCACTATATTGTTTCTGACCATCACGCGTGTTTGCGATACCGTGTTTATAAGCCAAAAACTGCTTGAATTGTATTATAAATAATAAAATGATGTTTTTTCATTTTATTATTACTTGTGCCGTCTTGTGGCTGCATTTACAAATCTATGGGGCCTGTACGATTACCACCGCGGCTGTTAATCAAATCGCGTTGTGCAGGCGTTGTGCATACGCAACCGCTGCCGCAACTGAAACTGGCACCGCAGCATTCAGGCTTGCATTGATTGTTCTTGAAGATGAACAAGTTATCGGGACCAACCTCCACTTCGGGACCAAGAAGTGGTTCATTGGGTGCAGGTCCGCGCCAGTTGCTGAGGCCGTGTGCGGGCTTCTTTACAACATTATCATAAGCGCCAATGGCCTCATATTTATCGCCGGCCGGGGCGGAACCCAAAAATCCTTCCATTTCATCCTCGTCGCTCGGGGTGCTTTCCATATAATCTGCAAAACCTTCCGTAGATGGGTAATTTGTATAACCCGCAAGCATCAAGAGATTGGCTACCAAAAGCAAACCAAGCATTACCATGATAAATAATGTACGTGGGGACATCTTTCTACTCCACTCAAGCATTTAATTTTCGGAGAACCCAATCATACGTCTGATGAATATGTTCACTACCAACATCTGTAAAATCACGCACGGCTCCAACACCATCCACAATAAATGTGCCTGCGTCCGTCACAAGTGATAACCATTGCTGGTTTTTGGGCGACGGTGTGGTGGTTGCAGTAGGCTGTGCCCAAATGCCGTCGCGTCCACGAATCCAAACACCTGCCGAAAATTTACCTTCTACGGTGGCAGTAACTTCGCTCGTGGACATAGAGACAATGCCACGCACACGCGTTGGTTGTCCCACAGCATCACATACACGGTCGCCGGGACGTATATTTCGGAGTGATTCGTATGTATGGTCTGCCATTTTTACCTTTTGGTTGGGGTGGAACACAGCCTCGGAATTATATGCTACCGACGACTGCGACGCCGGTTTGAAACCATTGAGCGCCTGGAAAACATGCGCGTTCCACTCCTTCAATTGTGTATCGTCATCAGCCAACTCCTCCCAATCCGCAAACATCAAGTGACCAGTTGCCGATTGTATGGGAATGCGACGTGATGATGTGGTCAACGAATATAGCGTTACAATAGCCGGTGGCAACTTACGAGCCGCAGGATGTTCATATACAAACATTGGTTTGCCTGCAGCGTCAAACACAATATGACTGCCTGTGACTTTCACGCCCTGCAATTCATACAAATCGGCTGTATGCACGCTGAATTCCATACGACCTGTTACGGTTCCTTTTCCGTGTGCTAATTCTGTGCCAATTGCAACATCTTTTATTGGCTGCGGGCCTTTTGCCGTCAACACGACAGTATTGCCGTCAAAACAAAAAACATCAATCAAAAAATCCAAATCCCCCTTGTATCCCGAGTCTTTTGCAAACATAATGGTTGGCACAATAATTCCAAGGAATGGCAGAATTGCCCAGGGTGTAAACAACATAACGGGCACTAAACTTAGTGCAATGCCCATACACACCGTTATAACTAAATCCATTGTACTGAAAATTGCATTCATTAACGACAATCCTGAATAAATGGAACCCACGGCGGCACCCATGGCTTTGGACATTGCATGATTCAGGCCCACAAATGTAACACGTAGCCGGTGAAACATTTCGTAAAACCGACGCATAAAAATATCAATCATTTCATTGAATTTATTCCACATTTTGGAAAGTATGGACCGTGTGTTAAAAATGCCCTGTAGTGATTGACCGGTTGCATTCATCAAGAGTTTGAATATTTGAAACACAGGTGCAAGCAATATTCCAAACAGTTTGGTCATATTAGATTTCACAACTTCACGAAAGTTATCGGTAGCAAATTCAAACCGGGAACGCTTATCGTCATCCGGTTTGAAAAGTGGTGCTGCAAACATATACAGCAGATCGCCACGGTACTGCGACCAATTGCTTTTGATTTCCTCACGCCGCATAAGCCCAAATGTTAAACTTAGGCCTGCAAACAGCGCCACTGTAATGAGTATGGGTACCCACATCCTTGCTTTGGGTGCCGTAAAAAAGCGAATCAAAATAAACCGCCGGCCACGATAGAATGAAATCGTGTCCCTCCGGAGAAATCTATCGTAAATCCTATACACGCCGTGGCACACGTGTTGCTGGACGGTGCATTCGTTCACAAACACGTTCTGCACCACTGGGTGCGCCCAACCGCACACGCTTCCGTGGATTCCGTAAGTCCAAACGTACGCTTCGTTCCTGCCCACGCGGATTCATAAAACGTGCGGCATACGTACGATACACAAAGAAAGGAAAGCATTCCTTAGTACCCGAACAATGCATTAAGAATGTAGGTGCACCTGGAAAAGGTTTGCGTACCAGTGGTCCCGGCATTGGTCGTCTTCGTAAAGGCGAATTGGCCCAGTTTGGATACAAAAATGTAACCAGTATGCCGGTTGGTGCTCGTCATGCTGCACTTACAAAGGCTATTGAGAAATATGGTTCACTAACCGTATGGCGCAAACTGAATTCTGTTTCCGTGTACACACGACGCACAAGTCCCGGTGCTAGTGCCGTATTCAAAGCGGACATGGATTGGATTCGTGCCAAATTCGGCATCAAGGCGTTTTAATTTTGTGATGCCCCACTAGAAAATGGGAAACTTTTTTTCAACCGGTTCCTGGGGTGAAAATGCCGCTGGTGCACCCGCTGGTGCGAATGCAGCAAATGCCCCTGCAACAAATGAAAATATCGCTGAACCAAAGCCTGTGAATGAAAATGCGGGCGCTAACGAACCTGTGGCCAATGAACCGGTGGCAAATGAAGCAGCCGCCAACGAACCTGAAGTATCGTTTAATCGTGTAAATACACCTAAAAACAGCAGTCGTAACAATACACCCAAAAACAACAGCGCTGCCAACAGCCGTAACAATACACCCAAGAACAACAACAGCGCGAATGCCTCCAAAAACAATAGCGCTGCCAACAGCCGTAACAATACACCCAAGAACAATGCCGCCGCTGCAAACGTCGCTGCCGCAGTCGTAGAATCCGAGGAAGAGGATATAGCGCCTACAAACAATGCCAATCAAAAAAAAAACAACACCGTCGCAAACGCAAAGGTGGAAAAAACCATGGGCGGCGGTAAGAAGAAGCGCCGTGTTACACGTAAAAAGCGTGCTACCAACCGCAAGTAAACGTTTCTGCTTTGCAGATTTTATCAAATAAAATCGGCAAATCTCTACTGATAAATTCACACGAGCCTTCAGAGGAGGCATAATGGCCACAACATCACCCGAACAACTTTCGCCTGCGCTAAGCGCAATGGCTACCTGGGAAACCAATTGGACCACGAGTCTTATAAAATTTGCAGTGCTTACAATCGTATTCATTATCACAACAGCATTGTTATTTGGATTCGGTAATTTTAAAGAAATAACGGAAAACTTTCCCCGGTATCGTTGTAATCCTATGATTATGCCATTTTCAGGGGCATTTGGTATTAATGTTCGCGAAAACTTTGATTTTTGTATGACTAATATGTTCAACGCACGCGCCGCTGAAATCTTTGGGCCCATATACGGATTGCTTGCAGGGTTTACCAACATCTTGAAACTCGTTGTGGACGCAACACAAGGCCTACGAAAACTTTTCAGTAATTTCTTTCTTGGAATGAATCGTTTCATACGAAATGTGCGCGACCGCATACAAAATCTTCTTTTTACAATTCGCCTTTCATTTGTGCGCATGAATAATCTAATGGGCAAAGTATTTGGCACAATGTACAGTGTGGTATGGATGGGCCTCTCAGGATTAACAGCCGGTATGAATTTGGCGGACACAACGTTGTTTAAATTCATTGGTGAGTTCTGTTTTGCGCCTGACACACCTGTGCGTATGGCCGACGGTTCCTATAAACCAATCGCAGAAATCGTGATTGGCGATGAATTGGCATCCGTCATTGGAAATAATCGCCCTATAGTTACATCCACGTTCCTGTTTGATGGTTCACAAACTGCCATGGTACGAATTGGCGATGTACAAATAAGTAAAAACCATTATGTATTGCACGACGGGCATTGGATTCCGGCCGCAGACCATCCTGATGCTGTCCCCAGCGAATCACTGCCACGACTCGTATGTTTAAATGTAAGTGGTCATCGGTTTTCCATTGGGCAAGGTGAATTACACGTGGCAGATTATGATGAACACAGTAGCCCTGCTGTTATCAAACAAGCACAACGTATTGCCGAATTTGCGCTCAATGGACGCAAAATATCCGCCGAATCACCCATGGAATCGGATTACGAGTTGGGTGTAGATGGTGCGTTTAATGTACGAATGGCCGACGAAACCTGGAAACGTATGGATGCCTTGCAGATTGGAGACCGTGTTTGGAATGCAGGACTTGTGACCGGTATAGTGAAAGAATACTGCGAGTCAGTCGTAATCCGTGATGGTATGAAGTTTGCAGAATCACAACTCATGCACACAGATGGTGTTTGGGCGCGCGCGGCTGCCCTACAAGCACCCGTAGATGAGTCGTGCATTTTGTACAGTCTTACAACATCCAATTGTGGTGCTATTGAAATACGTGATAACTGTGGCCATCGTTACTATATCCGTGATTACTTAGAAGTTCCGTTGGCCGAAATGGAAGAACCCTATGCCGCTGCATTTCATGAAAAATTAAAAAAGGATTAAACATTAGAATGTACAACGTGGATAGAAGCGCATCTGGACGCATCCGTCGTCTGAAAGCCCGTACTCTTGCAACATACAAATCGCTGAACCCAACAAAAGATGACTTTGGTGGAAAAGCACAGTCCGCCGAAACTAAATTATTGGAAAAGGTGGGAACTGTAATTAATTGCACTGAATGCAACCCCGACACACCATAAACTGTTGATGAAACAAAAAATAAACCATAAAACATATTTTGTTTTTTGTATATGATGATATATTACGGCAAACAGATACCAATTCGTTGCTCCAAATGCTGGTTATAGTACGGCTTAAACTCAGGGAAGAAGTGGGCGCAGCGATTGAAGCGGTCAATATCTGCGTCATACTTGAAATTGAATTGGCTGCATGCATTGCTGCGGGCCAACTCAACACCCATCATGTACTCATTGGGAGGAAGATGCGGATTGGGCTTGCGGTAATCCGTGATTTGCCAACCTGCTTTGCTTGTATCTCGCGATGAACGATTCCATATATAGAATGCAGTAGAATCAGAATGTATATGGGTTGCGGGTTCAGATATGGATACAATCAATGCGAGTACCGTAATGATTGTACCAATTAAAGTCCAGATTGACGTATCCGAATGTTTGCGCGTGCAGCAATTAAACGCAAACACAGCAAGCAGGAAGGTAAGAAATAGAATCCAGGCAATATAAAGGAAGGACATTTTGGACAACATATTATTTGGTTATAGACTGTTTCAATTTTTTCTGCGCCTGCAAAAATTGAATCGTTCTTTTTGTGGACAAGAATGTGTATCCATTCCACGCCTTCCTCATTTCCTTCCAAAATGTCCAACATTCACGTCCTTTCCGCAATTTCCGGCAATATCCTTGCCGTACAAATCCTTCCTTTTGCACAAACGGCCGCAGCGCGGCGTGCATTTCACCTTGCTATGGTGCTTGATGTCAGTGGCTCCATGGACGGCGACCGTCTTAATTCGCTACGACGCACACTCAGCCTACTGATTGAGCGTCTTTCCGATGACGATACGATTTCTCTGATTTCTTACAATCACGAAAGCGTAGTGCATGCCAACTCTTGCCGGATTGGCGATGACCGTGCTGCCCTTCAGTCTACCCTGGATTCTCTAAACGCCTATGGTGGTACAAATATGGAGGCCGGTCTTATTAGTCTTCGTGAACTCACCAGTGTGCCAGATGCCGTGTTTGTACTGACAGATGGCCAAATCAACGCGGGCATTGCAAGCACGGTTGGCCTTACCCGCATTATCAATTCTGTTGTACCTGAAGGCACGCCAATCAATACGCTTGGTTACGGCGCAGACCATAATGTACGGCTCCTGCGTGATATGGCTGTACGCAGCCGTGGCACGTACACATATGCCGATGTAGCCGAAATTCTGCCCGCAATTATTGGCGATATTACGGCCGGTCTGTCCAGTGAAGTTGCACGTGGTGCATACATGAATGTGCCTGCCGGTTGGAAGTGTCTGGAACTATGTGCCGATGAGTCCGCAACTCGGTTCTCCATTGGCACACTTATTGACCAGAAACCGCAGTGGGTTATCTTTGAACGCGCGACGGCCGACACACCTGACCCAGCCGATATTACAGTACATTACAATGGTGGCTCGGTGACCGCAAGTACTAATACAACTCTTAAGGCATTAGATATTGCCGAGCAATATGCTCGTGTCCGTGTTGCGAATGTATTTACGGCTACCACGGACCATCTAGAGCGCAATGAAATTACGGAGGCACGTACGCTTCTCACAAATCTTGCGAACGAACTTGATAGTTCTGTGGCCAAAGATAGTCCGCTTGTGATTCGTCTTCGTGCGCAGGTTGATGAAATGATCGAGTCACTAACACACGTCCCGGCCACCTCCCATCCTGTTGGTCTTGCACGCTCACCATTTGGAGGTGCACACGGTATGCTACCACTTGGACCCACCCTTTCCCGCCTGGTTTCCAACACCGTCTCTATTGGTCTTCAGCGCGGCGTAGTCTCTACGGCAAGTAATGCTGACAATACCTTCAGTAGCCCGCATATGAGACAGATTTCAGGAGGTCTCACGGCTACATACAGTGCTGGTGCTGCTGCGCCTGAGGACAATGACCCGTTTTAAATTCACAGCGCGATACAAAATGAATACAATTACCGAAAAACCCGTTGCCGACCGTGTACGTGAATCGGTTACTTTATTAAAAAAACTTACACAAGACCTTGGAATGCCAATGGAGTCACCCGAAGTTCAAGAACTCAAATCACGATTGGATGATTATATAAAAAATGGCACTTGCTGGTCAGGACACATCAGTTTTTTATCGTATGGACGCATAGCAGATGTAAATCTGCCACAAAAGGCGTCCAAACCTATTGAGGTTACATTACGAGTCCCAGTTTTCAAACAGAAATGATAATTTGTGTTAAGCGCGCTTAAAATACATTATCAAAAATTAGTTTGATATTTATAGAGGAATGTCAAATAGATATATTGATGGCACGCGT
>JACCDO011777794.1_pt1 | contig 19354 bp, 20 predicted proteins | sample 7446101 | NCBI WGS metagenome assembly JACCDO01 (sample SAMN15323440, study PRJNA562643) | freshwater metagenome | isolation source: river surface water | place: USA:Blue River Watershed | collected 2017-08-16 | reverse complement strand
TCATCGATGTCACCAGTGGCAAGGTGTTAATCAACGTGCGCGGCACCGAGGCCACGCCTTCGGCATCGGTGCTCAAGGTGGTCACCGCGGCAGCGGCAATGGTAACTCTTCCCCCAGATTACAAAGCAACCACCAAAGTCTTCACAGTGCCAGGGCAGCCGGGAACCATAGTTTTGCAGGGTGGCGGAGATCACACGCTTTCGAGAATGATCGGCGAGAGCTTCACGACTTACTCCAAGCCCGCGCGACTCGAAGCGTTGGCTTCGCAGGTGTTGCTTGGCTGGAAATCTGAATCGCCAATCACCAAAATCATCTTGGACGCAGGCTTCTTTACCGGCCCTAGTTATAACACTGCTTGGAAACTTTCGGATAGAACCAACGGCTACATCTCGCACATCACCGCACTTCAGGTCGATAGCGACCGCGCCAACCCAGACCTAACTTCTAAGGCATACAGCGGCTATCGCAGCACAAACCCGGTGCTGGCCACTGGAAAGTTCTTCAAAGAATCTCTCGAAGGTTTGGCCGAAACAGCAACTCTGGTAGAGGGCAAGACCCCGACTAGCGCGGTTTTGCTTACGAAAGTGAACAGCCAACCGATAACCAACTGGCTAAGCCACGCAATCAGTGTTTCAGACAACACCGAAACTGAGTTCATCGCACGTCACGCCGCCAAATTTGCCGGCCTAGAACCCAGTTTTGCCTCGATTGAACCACTCGCAAAAAGGGCACTGGCAACACTTGGCGTCGATTCGACCGGTCTAAAAATGTATGACGCTTCTGGCCTTGCTCAAGGAAATCGAGTCACAGCAAAGATGGTCGCTCAGTTGATGACCCAGGTGGCTAGAGGCAATCTAGATGGCAACCCAACACTTGCTCAGATGGAGACCTACTTGCCAGTAGCCGGCAAAACCGGCACCTTGGCGGGCCGATTCAACGGCGCAAACGCTATTGCCCGCAATTATGTTCTTGGTAAGAGTGGCTACATCCCCGGTCTCTATTCACTAGCCGGAATTGTCAACGCAAAAGATGGCACCCGCCTTGCGTATGCGTTCTTCGCAAGATCTGCCGGCGGCAAGAGTGTTGGCTATGCGGCAAGGCCAGCGCTCGACACTTTGGCAACTCGTTTGTACCAATGCGGCTTTGGCCTCAAAGCCAACTGATTCGACTTTACGAAGATAAAATCGAACCGATGGTCGGCGCGTCGTTGACCCGTTTGCAGGAGATCAATTGTCTGAAGAAACCAAGGGCTTTGCCTACTTCAAAGAGGTAGCAATTGGAGCCGGTGTTGGTGTTGCGGTTCTAGCCCTAATCATCGGTGGCTTCAGCATTTCTGGGGGAGGGCTGCCCACCTCCACCGGTGCCAACAACAGTGTGCAGCCGAGCAATTCTGCCAGCGCCAGCCCATCTCCAAGCTCTTCATCCGCTCGAACCTGCTCGGTTGCTGAGTTGGCTGCCGACCCTCGCCTGGCAAACCTGTCGGCCGTGGTTCTTAACCCGGCCACCGACGAGATTCTGTTCGACCGCAATGCGGCCACCCCGGCTGCAACAGCATCTGTGTTGAAGACACTGACGGCGGCTGCCGCTCTTGCAACACTTGGCCCTAACTATCGCATCGACACCCGCGTTTACAGTGACCCCTCGGCGCCCGGCACCGTTTATTTGGTCGGCGGCGGCGACGTAACTCTTTCGCGCACCGCACCTGGCACGCAATCGGTTTACAAGGATGCCCCAAAGCTTTCGACCCTTGCGGTTGATGTGAACAAAAAGATGGCCGGCATTCCCATCACCCGAATCATTCTCGACAGCACCCTGTTTACCGGCCCTAGCTGGGAGTCAAGCCGGGAACGTAGCGAACAAACCGAAGGCTACATGTCTGAAGTAACTGCTCTTCAGGTTGACGGCGACCGCAAGACCCCCGGCAACGAAACCTCGGCGCGTTCGACCAAACCGGTCATGAACGCCGGACACTACTTTAAGAAGGCTCTCGGCGCGAGTGCCGCGGCAGCAGTTGTTTCTGAAGGCAAGCTGCCGACTTCTGCCACCGAGATTGCGAAGGTTTCGTCACAGCCAATCAGCAAGTGGATCACACACATGCTTCAGGTTTCTGACAACACTCAGGCCGAGGCTCTGGCTCGACTAGTTTCGCTTGATCAGGGATTCGACGGTTCGTTCTCATCTCTAAACGTTGCAATCAAGCAGGCACTAACCGCGACGGGCCTCGACGCCAGCGGAATGGTTATCCGAGATGGCTCGGGCTTAAGCAATTTCAACGCCGTTTCGCCTACCTACATGGCAAAGTTCATGAAGTTGGTTCTCAACGGCACCGGTGACTTTAAAGTCATCAGAGATGGCCTGCCTGTTGCTGCCGAGTCGGGTTCTCTAGCGAGCAGGTTCAAGGGCGACAACCTAGATGCTGCCGGCAAGATTTTGGCAAAGACCGGCTGGATCAAGAAGGGTTACACCCTAGCCGGAATAATCAATGCCAAGGATGGAACAGCTCTCACTTTCGCGATTTATGCCCTTGGCGACGTGAAGACTGAAGCCAAGGATGCGATTGATAACCTGGCCACCGGCTTCTATCGATGTGGCAACCAACTCTCAAACGAGTAGTCGGGCGCCAGTCAGTGCGCTAGTTGTCTTTGCGTGCTCCGGGTGCTGCTGAAACCACGAAGATGTCTGGTTTGGCATAACCAAGTGCCTCAAATTCGGCAGTAACAGACAAGCTGACCTCGCCAATTTTCTCGACCGGGGTCAAGGCAATCGCTGCACCGCCAAAACCGCCGCCTGTCATGCGTGCGCCGATTGCACCGTGACGAAGGGCGGTTTCTACAGCCGTGTCGAGTTCATCAACCGAGATTTCAAAGTCATCTCTCATCGATTCGTGAGAGGCATAGAGAAGCTTGCCGATTGCGCGCGGGCCCTGCTCTCGCAAGACTCTTACTGTCTCGACCACTCGATCGTTTTCGGTGACCACATGCTGAACTCGGCGATATGTCACGTCATCCATGAGTTCTTTGGCCTTTGCAAGGTCTGCAATCGTCAAAGCGCGCAGAGAACTTACGCCCATTATTTGAGCGCCTTTTTCGCAGGCCGCGCGACGAGTTGCATAGCCGCCATCAACTAAACGGTGAGCGACCTTGGTGTCAATTATGAGAAGCTCCAAGCCCTCGCGAGCAAAGCCCAAATCAATCACTTGAGCCTCAAGGCTTTGGCAGTCTAGGAACACGCCCTTGTCGGTCTCGCCTAGCAGTGAAGCCGACTGATCCATGATGCCGGTTGGCGCGCCAACAATTTCGTTTTCGCCAAGCTGACCTACGCGGGCAAGGTCTCGACGATCAAGGCCAACCGACCAAAGTTCGTTTAGCGCAAGTGCAACGGCGCACTCCAGGGCGGCCGAAGATGACAGGCCGGCGCCAACTGGTACATCAGATTCTATGAAGCAGTCAAAACCTTTTGGTGTGATTTGGATGCCTTTTTGGATAGCGGTCTGTTGAATTGCCCAAGCCGCGCCAAACGGGTATGCCGCCCAATCATTTGATTCGTCACGCTTGATTGCGGTCAGGTCAACTTCGTGAATCTCGGTTGAAAAACTAGATGCGACTCGAATTAGGTTGTCGGTTCGCTCGCCAATTGCGGCATAGGTTCTGCGATTGATCGCGAATGGAAAGACAAAGCCTTCGTTGTAGTCAGTGTGCTCGCCGATTAGATTAACGCGCCCGGGTGCCGACCAAACGCCGGTTGGCGCGTAACCAAAAGTGGACTCGAAATCGCTCTTTACTGCAGTGAGGGTTGAATCGGGCATTAGAGCACCTCTCGAATCTGAGCTGCGGTCTTTTCTGGTGGAAAATCTGCGATGAAGGCACCCATGGCTGACTCAGAGCCGGCTAGGTATTTCAGCTTGTCTGCAGCACGACGAGGAGAGGTGATCTGCAGCTGGAGGCGAACGTTTTCGCCGCCTTCGACCAGTGGTGCCTGATGCCAAGCCGAAATGTATGGCGTCGGACTGTCGTAAATCTTGTCCATAGCCTTTAGCAGCCGTGAGTAGATCGAAGCCAGCTCGTCACGTTCAGCGTCGGTCAATTGCCCAAGGTGTTGAACATGACGGTGCGGCAGCATGTGAATTTCGATTGGCCAGCGCCCTGCAAAGGGAACATAAGCCGTGAAATGTTGGCCCTTGATCAGAACCCTCTCGCCGGCCTGCTCGAACGCAAGAGTGTCAGCAAACAGGTTTGGCCCATACGCCTCAATTGATGCAAGAACCTTCGCGGTGCGAGGTGTTACATACGGGTATGAATAAATCTGACCGTGTGGGTGGTGCAGGGTCACACCAATTTCTTGACCGCGGTTCTCGAATGGAAAAACCTGGCGAATGCCAGGCATGGCCTGTAAGGCCTCGGTGCGCTGGGCCCAAGCTTCAACCACTGTGCGAACTCGTTCAACCGGCAGTTCGCCAAGTGACCCAAGATGCTCTGGGCTGAAGACAACAACCTCACAGCGGCCAATTGAGTCGCGAACCGAACCAAGCTCAAGGTTTGGCACAACGGCATAGTTTGGGTCGTCGACCTCGGCGAGAGTCGGCCCAAAAGATGGGCTCTTATTTTCGAACACGGCTACATCAAAATTGTCCGGAAGCTCTGACAGGTTTTCTTCAGAGGTTGGGCAAAGCGGGCACTGGTGAGCTGGTGGCAAAAAAGCGCGGTTGTGGCGAGCCGCCGCTACCGAGATCCATTCGCCGGTGAGCGAGTCTAGGCGCATCTGAGCAACGGCTGGGCGAGGGTCAAGCTCGCGAGTGTCTGCCTTTCGGTCAGTGCCTAGTTTTGAGGTTGAATCGTCAAAATAAAAGAGGTCACGACCGTCGGCTAGTTTCGCGTCAATTTTCTTGATCATGGTTCCGCCTTCGCTCGGCTTGTTGCCAGAGGCCATTTCCAACTGAGAGTAGGCTGAAACAATGCATTCAGCTACAGGACACCAGTTTATACTTTCCGCGACTTTCGGCTCTGAGAATCTAACCGCCAGCATCTCTTCGGTGGGTGCGGCACTGCGTTCTTTCAAGGTGAATGGCCGCGAACATCTAGAGCCTGGTAACTCTGACTCGATTAGCCCCTTTCATGAGGGCATCGTTATGGCCCCTTGGGTAAATCGCCTTGAAGATGGCGCCTGGACGCATAAGGGTAAGCGCCTCGAGGTGCCGATTACCATCCACAACCAGAACAACGCGAACCACGGTCTTTTGGTGCATTACCCATACGAGGTGGTTCACCAGACACGGTCAAAGGTCACTCTTGCCGCTACCGTTTTTCCTCGCATGGGCTACCCGTTCCTGGTTGACACCACCGTCACCTACGAACTTGTCGAACACGGCATGAAGGTGACTCACACGGCGCTCAACCACTCAGCAGAACCTGCCCCGTATGTCGTTGGCGCGCATGCCTATTTCATGTTCGAGGGTTTTTCGACCGGTGATTGCATTCTTACCAGCGGCGCAAAAACAGTTCTAGAGCCCGATGACCGACAGCTTCCAATCGGCAAGTTGCCAACAGCCGGCACCTACTTTGACTTATCGCAGGGCATTGAGCTTAAACGCGGTCACATTGACCACGGTTTCACAGATTTGCCTCGCGACGAAAATGGTTTGGCGCACACTTTATTGCAATCACCCGATGGTGAAGTCATAGATGTTTGGCAAGACCAAAACTTTGGCCACCTGGTTTTGTTTACCCCAGATTTTTATTACCGCGATGAAGATGGGCCCCGCATGCATGCCGTTGCTATTGAGCCACAAACCGGTGGCGCAAATGCCTTCAACACGGGTGAAGATCTAATTCACCTTGAAGCCGGTCGCCCGTGGGCTGGCACGTGGGGTTTCAAAGTAAGTCGCCCATAGTATTGTTCACCTTTCGTTAACCTTCCGTCCATAAACTAACAGCCGTCGTTTAGATTCAATTCGCAATCAAACAGGAAGGATCCCATGGATCCCATCTTGATCGTGGGCCTAGTTGTTGCCCTCGCTCTTTTCTTTGACTTCACCAATGGCTTTCACGACACTGCAAATTCGAGCGCAACAGCAATTGCCACCGGCGCACTTAAGCCTCGAACCGCAGTGATTATCGCGGCGCTAATGAACTTAGTTGGCGCCTTTCTGTCCACCGCCGTGGCTAAGACCATTTCGGTTTCACTAATCAACGAAGGCGTAAACCTTGGCGCTGAGATGGTATTTGCTGGACTAACCGGCGCGATTCTCTGGAATCTCACCACTTGGCTTCTTGGGCTGCCATCATCATCATCACACGCTCTGTTCGGTGGTCTGATCGGTGCCGCACTTGCCTACGCGGGAGTAGCGGCAATCAACTTCCCCAAGGTGTTGGAAAAAGTAATTTTTCCAGCGCTCTTTGCCCCGCTCGTGGCCGGAATCGCTGCCTTCTTGGCAACCCGTTTGGCTTACATAATCACGGCTCGCTCACAAGCACAGCGCAAGAAGACTGGCATCAGTACAGGTCGCGCTAGCTTCAAAGTTGGCCAAATTTTCTCGTCATCTCTAGTTGCTCTATCGCACGGCACCAACGATGCACAAAAGACCATGGGTGTAATCACTTTGGTGCTGGTTACCTCTGGGCTGCAGTCTGACGGCAACCACGTTGAGTGGTGGGTAATCATTTCTGCTGCAGCCGCAATTGCTCTGGGAACCTACTCGGGTGGTTGGAGAATCATCAAGACCATGGGCTCGGGACTTGCTGAAATTAAACCGCCTCAGGGACTTTCGGCCGAGGTTGCAACAGGCGTAACCATCCTTGCGTCTAGCAACCTTGGTTTTGCGCTTTCAACCACCCAGGTAGCTTCGGGCTCTGTAATGGGTGCAGGTCTTGGTCGAAAGGGCGGAGCTGTTCGCTGGAACAAGGCGGGTCAAGTTTTTGCCGGCTGGTTCTTCACTCTGCCTGCAGCCGGTGCTGTTGGAGCGCTGTCGGCCTTTCTCACCATGTCTAGCGACTACGGGTTGATTATCGACGCGGTAGTTACGGTGGGAGCCATTCTGGCTATTTTCCAAATTTCACGACGAAACCGCATCAGTCACCACAACGTTCTAAGCGAAGTTGAAGGTGCGTCTGAGGTTATTGCTTCGCCGCGTCAGGTTCGCGCTGCCCAGGCTAAGGCTGCTCGTGCAGCCAAGGCCGCAAAGAAAGGTAAGAAGTAATGATTGAGTGGAACAACCTAATTTTGGTTGCGATCGTATCGATCGTGGGTTCAACCGTTCTTGTTGCAAGCTTCTCAGTTGGCATGCGTTGGTTGACCAATGCCCGCCACCTGGTGCCTGGTGCTAAGAAAGGGAAAGCCAAGGCCATTCGTGCCGAAGTGCTCAACCGAACTGGTGCATACATAATGTTCACCATTTGCGCATCGGCGCTGATTTACGGCATCTATCTGATCGTTCCTTACTTTCACCTCGATAAGTAAGCTAATTCACAAAAAGACCCCGATCTCTGGACGGGGTCTTTTTGTTTACCCAGTAAAAACAAAATTAATCAAATAACACCGATTGGGGAGATGGGAATCGATCGAACGGTGGCAAAATCAAAGCATGACTACTTCTAAAACCACCACTGCCATCTCAGCACGTAAACCGGCCGCAACTCGCAAGCCAGCCGCCGCAACTCGCAAGCCTGTAGCCCGCGCAACATCTTCGCGTTCGGCCGCAACCAAGACTGCAGTCGCTATCGCTCCGTCAGCACCAGATTTCACCAAGACATATAAATTGCTAACCGGAATCGACAACTCAGAATTCTGTGCCAAGGTTCGTTTGCACCTTGAGAATGGTTACTCGCTTCACGGGTCACCGACCATGGCATTCAACGGAAAAGACATCATTGTTGGTCAGGCTGTGACCAAGCCGGCTCCGAAAAAGAAGTCAAAGGGCAAGAAGAAGTAACTCTCTCTCTGATCGAAAGGCTCGAGCTTAGGCTCGGGCCTTTCGCCTTAAACTGGTGCGATGAGTGAAACTTTGCCAGCTTGCCCGCAATGTAACTGCGAATGGACCTATGAGATGGGATCTCTGTTGGTTTGCCCTGAGTGCGCCCATGAGTGGAGCCAGTCGGAGCCCGCAGACGATTTCGGTGCTGAGCCAATGCGAATCGTGAAAGATGCTTCGGGCAATGTGTTGGCCGATGGCGACACGGTCACCATTGCGAAGGATCTAAAAGTCAAGGGCAGTTCAACTGCCATCAAGGTTGGCACCAAGGTGCGCAACATTCGCCTGGTTAGCCCAGTTGACGGTCACGACATCGATGCAAAGGTCGATGGCTTTGGTCAGATGATGCTCAAATCAAGCGTCGTCAAGAAGGTACTTTGACGCCGGCATCGATACCTAACATTCAAGGGGCAATTCATGTTTTTTCTTTGCATCCTGAGAAACTAACTGAATGTTGAAATCAACGGCTCGTGTAGCAATCGAACGTCCGGAGCGCTGGGCAAAGCAACTTGTTTCGCACCTTGGTCACAAGGCTGACGTGACCGAAATTGAGCAGGGCAACAGGCTGACTCTCACTGTTGGCGTTGGTTTGGTTCTGGTTAATGACGGATGTGTATTGCTTGAGGCAGAGGCGCCTGACGAGGAATCGCTTGCCAAGGTAGAGAATGTATTGGGCGGTCATTTGGAGCGCTTCGCTCACGAGCACGAGATCAAAGTTATCTGGACCAGGGGTTAATCATGGCAGCACAAAAAGTGAAACAGTCACGCGCAAACCGAATGGCCCGTTTTGCCGTCTCGGCCATGTTCACTTTTGCCGGTGCAACCATGACAATTTGGGCCGTTCATCTGCCTGTCGTTGAGCAGAACCTCAAAATTTCGAGCGGTGCGATCGCTCTAGTTATCTTGTCAGCCGGTATGGGTGCCCTGAGCGCGATGCAGCTCGTTGGCGCATTGGTCGACAAAATTGGCAGCAAACCCGTAGTAATTGGTGCCAACATGCTTGCCGGCTTGGCTCTGATGGTGCCGGCCTTGGCAACCGACCTTTTGCAAGTGTGCCTGGCGCTTTTCGTTCTGGGTTTTGCTCTGGGTTCAGCCGACATTTCGATGAATGCGCACGCAGTAGACATCGAGAAGGCCTATGGTCGCCCTATTTTCTCGGCTTTCCATGCATTTTGGTCAATCGGAGGTGTGATCGGAGCTTCAGCCGGCGCTGCGGCCTTGGCCGCGGACATTCCGATGCCTGTGACTTTGGCAATCGTTGGCTTGTTCTTTGCGGTTGCTTCGGCTTTGTTTACCCCATTCCTGCTCGACACTTCAAAGGCCAAGGTTGCTAAAGCTGATAAGCCTTCTAAGGCTGAAGCTCTGGAAATCAAGGCTGCGGCAAACGCGGCTAACCGCCCATTCTTGAAGATGATGATTGCCCTTGGTTTTATGGGCGGGGCTGGCGCTCTAATCGAAGGTGTCGGCATTGACTGGTCTGCGCTTCACGGCGTAAATGTGCTCGGTGTGCCAAAGGCCGAAGCGGCGCTCTCGGTCGTCGTCTTTTCATCAGCAATGGCCGCATTCCGATTCGTGGCCGACAAGGTCGTCGAAAAGTTTGGCCGCATCTTTGTGATCCGCTGGGGTGGTGCGCTCGCCGCATTTGGCATTGCGCTCGCCCTGACGCTTCAGCCTCACAGCCTGTCACTGGTTGGTTGGCTCGTCGCAGGCTTGGGTGTTTCGGCAGTTGTGCCGCAGATCTTTGCCTATTCGGCAACCGTGGGCGAGGAATCTCACTCGGGTCGAAATATGGCAAAAGTGTTTGGCCTAACCTATGCCGGCATGCTTGGCGGCCCGGCCATCATCGGTTGGTTAGCGTCTCTTTCTGATCTTGGAACCGCACTTTGGGTGGGAGCCCTGCTTGGCGCGCTCATTGCGTTGGGTTCTCTGCTGATCAAAAACACGAAAGAGAGCTAGGTGCTCGAACTAGTTTGCTTCCGTCCAACGGAAGTAGACTTTTTTCATGTCTGTTCAAGGTTCTAAGCCACCGGTTTCGCGTGAGTTAACCGACAATAAATCGGTAACCGGCCGGGCGTTTCTGGTTCTAGACGCCTTTGATGCGGATCACAGACATCAGTCTCTTGCCTCGATTGCTAGACGCACCGGGCTGCCGCTCACAACCTGCCATCGCTTAGTTCATGAACTTGTTGCCCACGGAGCCCTTACTCGAACCCTTGACGGCGCTTATGAAATTGGCAGCAAGATTTGGCGGCTGGGCATTCTTGCCTCGCTGCACTCGGACTTGCGAGAAGTCGCGCTGCCATACATGGAGGATATCTATCAACTGGCTAATGACGCAGTTCAGATTGGCGTACTCGATGGCTTTCGCTGTTTGATAGTTGAGCGAATCGCCGGTTCGAGAACTCTCGAGGTGATTAGCAAGCCGGGTGCACGTTTGCCGTTGCACGCTTCTGGTGTTGGAAAGGTTTTGTTGGCTCACGGTTCTGCAGATTTGCAAGACGCGGTCTTTGCCTCGCTCGAAAGTTACACCGGTCAAACTATTACCGACGTAGGTGTGCTGAGATCACAACTTCAACAAATTAAGAACAAGGGGTTTGCTCATTCGAAAGAGGAACTCGCCGTGGGAGCTACCTCGCTTGCGGTTCCGATTTTGGGCTACGGAAACAAGGTGATCGCGGCCCTGGGTATTGTGACCCCGGTCGAAAACCGCGACATCGAGCGCATGGTTTCGGTGCTCAAAGTTTCGGCAAACGCGCTTTCGAAAAAATTGATTCTCAACGGTATGGGCGATCTAAACCAGCGCGTCTAAATTGTTACCGAAAATTCTTCCACTGAATGGAAGTAATCCAACGATTTAAACAAAACTGGTGTTTTCTGAATTCTATGAAAACACAGGTTGCCATCATCGGAGCTGGCCCTTCTGGTCTAATGCTCAATCGGTACCTCGCCCTTCACGGGGTCGAGTCAATTGTTATCGAAAATCAGTCGAGAGAATACGTTGAGTCTCGAATTCGCGCTGGATTGCTCGAAGCACAAACTGTCGACTTGCTTCAAGAGATCGGCGTTGGCGAGAGGCTGCATAAAGAAGGTCTCGAACACCACGGAATCTATTTGCAACTCGGTGAGGAGAAGGTTCGGCTTGACATTGCCGACCTGATTGGATATTCGGTTTGGGTGTATGGCCAGACTGAAGTTCAGAAAGACCTCGATGCCGCGTGCGACAAGGCAGGCCAAAAAATTTTCTACGAGGCAACCGAAGTCGAGCTTCACGGTATTGAATCAGAAAACCCATCGGTGACCTTTCTCGACAGCGAGGGCAACTCACAGCGCATCGACTGTGCTGTAATCGCCGGCTGCGATGGATTCTGGGGGCCCTCGCGCAAAGCGTTGCCGGGCGCTGAAGTTGGCAGTTTTGAAAGGGTTTACCCGTTCAGCTGGCTGGGCGTCTTGGCCAACGTGGCCCCTTCAACAGATGAACTTATCTATGCCCGTCACGAAGACGGTTTTGCGATGCACTCAATGCGATCAGAGAAAGTCAGCCGGCTATATCTGCAGGTTGACCCAACCGACGATATTGCCAATTGGTCTGACGACCGAATCTGGGAGGCGCTCTCGAAGCGCATGGCTACCCCGGGTTGGGAGCTCAAGACCGGCGAGATCACCGAAAAGAGCATTTTGGCAATGCGCTCGTTTGTCTCAAGCAAGCTGCAGCACGGTCGGTTGTTCTTGGTAGGCGACGCGGGGCACATTGTGCCACCAACCGGCGCCAAGGGCTTGAACTCGGCTGCCAACGATGTGCGCTTCTTGGGCCAAGGCTTGGTTGAGTTCTTCAAGAAGAACGATGCGACTCTTTTGAACCGATTTGAAGAGCGGGCCAAAGAAACTGTATGGCGTGTGACCCACTTCTCATGGTGGATGACCTCGATGCTGCACACCAGCAAGGATGAGTTTGATAATCAGCTTCAAATTTCGCAGTTGAAGCATGTTATGAAGAACCGAGCTCTGCAGGTAAATCTTGCCGAGAACTATGTAGGAATTCGATAGGAAATCATGGCAAGAGTAGTTCGCGGAACTCCACGCACCGACCTAGCAATTGTTGATGCCTTGGCGAAACTTGGTTCGGCCACGGTCCATGAGGCCCAAGGCCGAATCGGTCTGCTGCATCACCGTCTTCGCCCAATTTTTGCCGACAAAATCGCTGGAAATGCCTTGACTTGTGAGGTTGCCCCAGGCGATAACTGGTCGATTCACGTCGCTGTTGAGCAGGCTAAACCAGGTGACATCCTAGTTGTAACGCCAACAAGTGCCTGTGACGACGGCTATCTGGGCGACCTGCTCGCCGAGAGTCTCATGGCGCATGGCGTGCGCGGCCTGATTATTGATGCAGGTGTGCGCGATGTATCAACCCTTACCGAAATGGGTTTTCCGGTCTGGTCAAAGGTAATTTCATCTCAGGGCACTGTCAAAGAAACCCCCGGAAACGTTCAGGTTCCAATCACGATTGCGAACCAGCACGTTCGCCCGGGTGATGTGATTGTTGCCGATGTAGACGGAGTTTGCGTCGTTCGTCGCGAAGACGCAGCCAAGGTACTCGAGGCCGCCCAAGCCCGAGAGGCAATGGAAACAGAGAAGCGCGCCAGACTTGCATCAGGCGAACTCGGTCTCGACATTTATAAAATGCGCGAAAAGCTTGCTGCCAAGGGTCTCGTCTACGAGGATTACCAGGAGTAAGCATGGCTAACTCGCAACAATCTGTCCCTTGCGCGGTGATGCGAGGCGGAACATCGAAGGGGCTTTATTTTCTAGCCTCTGATTTGCCGTCAGAAGTTGCCGCTCGTGATCGATTTTTGCTTGCTGCGATGGGTTCACCCGATGATCGCGAGATTGATGGCATGGGAGGCGGGCATCCGCTCACTTCAAAAGTCGCCGTAGTGAGCAAATCTGACCGACCCGGCATCGACGTTGATTATTTGTTTTTGCAAGTTTGGCCCGACCGCGCAGAGGTTAGCGACCAGCAGAACTGCGGCAACATTTTGGCCGGTGTTGGCCCATTTGCTATTGAGCGAGGGCTTGTTGAGGCCTCGGGTGACTTAACCCCAGTATCGATTTTCATGGTGAACACCGAGGCTAAAGCCACAGCGTTTATTGAGACCCCGGGCGGAGTAGTTAACTATGACGGCACCGCTCGCATCGATGGCGTGCCAGGTTCTCACGCGCCGGTAAACATCAACTTCGAAGACGTGGCTGGGTCAAGTTGCGGAACCCTATTGCCGACTGGAAACGCGGTCGACATAATCAACGGCGTTGAAGTAACCTGCATCGACAATGGAATGCCGGTCGTTTGTCTAAATGCGACCGACTTTGGCATCAGCGGCTATGAAACTCCCGAAGAGCTAGAGGCCAACAGCGATTTGAGGGCCAAGGTCGAGGCAATTCGCTTAGCCGTGGGCGAGCGAATGAACCTCGGAGATGTTTCCAACAAGACCGTGCCGAAAATGTCGCTACTGGCTCCCGCTAAAGATGGCGGCCTAATCAGCACTCGCTCCTTCATTCCTCATCGGGCGCATGAGGCCATCGGAGTTCTTGGCGCAGTTTCGGTGGCGACCGCGTGCATGCTGCCTGGCAGTGTTGCCAACAAAATAGCAGGTCTTACAGAAGTTGCCGGTGAGCTCAACATCGAGGTTGAACACCCAACCGGATTCTTCACTGTTCAAATGCAGGTAGACAATTCAGGCCCACAGCTTGTGGTCACAAAGTCGGCTCTGCTTCGCACCGCTCGCATGTTGATGTCGGGCAACATCTTCGTTTCAAAGTCAGCATGGGAGAACTAATGATTATCGACTGTCACGGTCACTACACAACCGCGCCTGAGCCCCATAACCAGTGGCGCGAAGACCAGTTGGCCGCCTTCAGAGCAGGCCTACCGACTCCTGCATACCCAGAAATCTCGGACGACTTAATTCGCGAAACCATCGAAGGCAACCAGCTTCGGTTAATTAAAGAGCGTGGCAGCGATCTCACGATATTCTCTCCTCGCGCGTCTGCTATGGGGCACCACGAAGGCGATCAGCGCATCAGCCTGGAATGGACCATCGCCTGCAACAACCTGATCAAGCGAGTTGTTGATCTCTACCCGGAAACATTTGTTGGTGTTTGCCAGTTGCCCCAGTCGCCTGGTGCAGATCTGACTGCAACAATCGCTGAGCTTGAGCGGTGTGTCAATGAGCTTGGATTCATAGGTTGCAACCTCAATCCAGATCCGAGTGGCGGTCAGTGGCAGACTGTGCCCCTCACCGACAAGTACTGGTACCCGCTCTACGAAAAGATGGTCGAACTTGATGTTCCTGCCATGATTCACGTTTCGGCCAGTTGCAACAAAAACTTCCACGCCACCGGTGCTCACTACATGAACGCTGACACAACGGCATTTATGCAGTTAATTCAGGGCGATCTGTTCAAAGATTTTCCGACTCTCAAATTCATCATTCCTCACGGTGGTGGTGCGGTTCCTTATCACTGGGGTCGCTATCGCGGGCTTGCCGACATGTTGAAGCAGCCGAGCCTTGACACCCACCTGATGAACAACGTTTTCTTTGACACCTGTGTTTATCACCAGCCGGGCATTGACCTGTTGGTCGAAGTCATCGAAAACAAGAACATATTGTTTGGGTCAGAAATGATTGGTGCAGTTCGTGGCATCGACCCACAAACCGGGCAATATTTCGATGACACCAAGCGATACATTGACAATGCAAAAATCAGCGCGGATGAAAAGGCAAACATCTTCTCGAGAAATACCCGCAAGGTGTTTCCGCGACTAGACCAAAAACTGGAGGCTCGAGGACTTTGAGTCAATTTGTAAAAGACGCCGACTGGCTCGACTGGCACCAAAACCCTTCGAAGCCGAAATTCGCGGTTCCGGCGGGTGCAGTGGATGCGCATTGTCACGTATTTGGTCCTGGTGATGTGTTTCCGTTCGCTCCTGAGCGCAAATACACCCCATGCGATGCCAGCCGCGAGCAGCTTTTTGCCCTTCGTGATTTTTTGGGTTTCGAAAAAAACGTAGTGGTTCAGGCAACTTGCCATGGAGCAGACAATTCCGCGTTGCTTGATGTTCTTGAACACTCAAACGACAAGGCTCGCGGGGTTGTGACGGTCAAATCAGATGTGACCGAGGCCGAGCTACAGCGCATGCACGCCCTTGGAGTTCGCGGCGTTCGTTTTAACTACGTGAAGCGTCTAGTTGATCCAAAGCCCGACGAGTACTATCGCGGCATTATCGAAAAAATTAAGCCTCTCGGTTGGCATGTAGTGCTTTACTTCGAGCCGGCTGACTTAGCCGAAAAGTGGAATTTCTTCACCTCTTTGGGTGTGCCAATAGTCGTAGATCACATGGGGCGTCCAGATGTTTCGAAGCCGCTCGATAACCCAGATTTTGCGCTGTTTCAAAAATTTATGCGTGAAAACGACGTTTGGGCAAAAGTCAGTTGCCCTGACCGGCTAACCGTTACAGGATCGCCGCTTTACTCGGATGTAGTTCCCTTTGCCAAAGCCATTGTCGAGGAATTCTCTGACCGTGTGCTTTGGGGTACAGACTGGCCGCACCCAAACATGAAGAAAGAGATGCCAGACGATGGCATACTCGTCGATTATGTTCCTTCTATTGCAGTCACCCCTGAGATGCAGCAGAAACTTCTCGTTACAAATCCAAACAACCTTTACTGGAGCTAAAAGTGAAACCAGATTTTGAGCAGTTTAAGGACATTCCGGGCACCACCATATTCACCATTGAAAAAGCTCGCCAGGGCTTTTGGTTGAACCAGTTCTGCATGAGTTTGCGTGAAGAAGCAAACCGTAAGCGTTTCTTGGCCGCAGAGCGCGAATATCTCGACGAATGGCAGATGACCGAAGAACAAAAACAGGCGGTCATCGATCGTGATTTTCAGAAGATGCTCGACTTCGGCGGAAACGTCTACTTTTTATCAAAGATTTTCGCCAGCGAAGGCCTTTCATACGTGCAGGCAGTTAGCACGATGACCGACATGAATGTTGAGCAGTATCAGCAGATGATGTTGAACGGTGGCCGCAATGTCGAAGGCTGGCGTTCGAAGAAGGAAAGAGGAGAAGCGTAATGGCACGCATCACCGCAGGAATCAGCACCAGTCACGTTCCAGCCGTAGGTGCTGCCGTCGACATGCAGCGAACCGAAGAGTCTTATTGGAAACCGATGTTTCAGGGTTACGAGTTCTCGAAAAACTGGATGAAAGACAACACTCCCGACGTCGCCATCATCATCTACAACGACCACGCTTCCTACTTTGGTATGGAGATCATGCCGACCTTTGCCATGGGTATCGGAGATAGCTTCAAGATTTGCGACGAGGGCTATGGCGCTCGCCCCGTGCCTATTGTTGAGGGAGCCCCTGAATTGGCAACCCACCTTGCGGCCTCGCTGATTCTCGACGACTTCGATATGACAGTTTTGAACGTTCTCGAAGTTGATCATGGTCTAACCGTGCCAATGTCACTTATGTTCGGCACCCCCGACAAATGGCCAACCAAGGTGATTCCACTTCCGGTGAACGTAGTTATGTATCCTCAGCCGTCAGGCGAGCGCTGCCTTTCTCTAGGAAAGGCAATTCGTCGCGCTGTCGAGCAATTCGATGGCGATTTGAACGTTCAGGTTTGGGGAACCGGCGGCATGAGCCACCAAATTCAAGGCGCTCGCGCGGGTTTGATTAACGAACCGTGGGACCGCAAGTTCATGGATGACCTAGTCAGTGACCCCGAGACTCTGCAGTACAAACCGCACCTCGAATACATGGTCGAAGCTGGTTCAGAAGGTGTCGAGCTGATCATGTGGTTGATCATGCGCGGTGCTCTTGGTGAGAAGGTCGATGAGGTCTATCGCTTCTATCACGTGCCAGCTTCGAACACGGCTGTCGGCCACATGATCTTGACCCCTAAGGAATAACAATGACCGTAAATCTCGCTGTAGTCGGCCTTGGTGCCTTTGGTCAGAAGCACCTCGATGCACTGGCGCTTATCGACGACGTAAATATCCTTTACGTGGCGCATAGCAAAATGGATGTCGCTGAAGAGGTGGCAGCCAAATACGGAGCCAAGCGCGCTTTCACCGACTATGCCGAGCTGCTAGCTCAGCCAGACCTTGACGGTGTTATTTTGGCTACCCCAACTCAGATGCACCTGGGTCAGACTCTTCAGGCGCTAGAGGCTGGCAAACATGTGCAGGTCGAGATTCCGATGGCCGACAACCTGGCTGGGGTAAGGCAAATTGTTGAGCTGCAGGCCAAGAGTGGTCTAGTGGCAATGGCTGGTCACACGCGACGTTTCAACCCATCGCACCAGTTTGTGCACAACAAAATTAAGGCTGGCGAGTTCTCGATTCAGCAGATGGACGTTCAAACCTATTTCTTTAGGCGCAGCAACATGAATGCACTCGGCAAGCCACGCTCATGGACTGACCACCTTCTGTGGCATCACGCTGCACACACAGTCGATCTATTTCAGTATCAAACCGGCGAAAAAGTTGTTAAGGCAAACGCAATTCAGGGTCCAAAGCACCCCGATTTGGGCATCGCCATGGACATGTCGATTCAGTTGCAGTCTGAAAATGGAAAGATCTGTACTCTTTCGTTGTCATTCAACAACGACGGCCCACTGGGAACGTTCTTCCGCTACATCGGCGATACGGCGACTTACATCGCCCGTTATGACGACCTGGTTAACGGTAAAGAAGAGCCAATCGATGTTTCTAAGGTTGACGTTTCTATGAATGGCATTGAACTTCAAGATCGCGAATTTGTGGCTGCCATCAAGGAAGGTCGTCAGCCAAACGCTAGCGTTGCAAGTGTGCTGCCGTGCTACGAGGTGCTCGACCAACTTGCTAGGCAGCTCGACTACTAGCCGAGTTCGGCGAATGGAACTCTCACGCCATGAATCACTCTCGAGAGGGTTAGTTCTACGCCGCGAATCATGGTGCTTTCGTAGCCGGCGTCGGTGAGCGTCTCTGAGATATCAGCCATCTCGACTGATTGGCGCTTGGGGTTCTGCTGGGTGCCGTCAAGGTATTGCCTCACGGTGGTTGCGGAACTTGAATCGAACTCGAGATTTATCTCATCAATTGCCCACTGCTGAAGGCCCAATTCTTTGGCGGCCCATAGGGTGTCGATCACAATCGCAGCCATGCCCTTGGCGAGCATTGACCGGATTAGTTCTCGCGCTGCGGCGTCTCCAGCGACTTCAGACACAAAGCGGATGTCGAGATTTAGTCCTTCGCAGATCTTGATCAATTTTTGGGCACCGTCGCCTGAGATTGCAATCGACATTTCACCCGATTGATGGGATGGCTGCTCCAAGAAAGCCCCATCAACAAAGGCCGTCGGTGTGATTATCGAGGCAAGTTTCTTTTTTAGAGCTGGGGTGCCACGATTCAGGTCACAGTAAATTGCACCCGGCTTTAGATGTGTCGCAACCTGCTGTGCAATGTTGATTGAAGAGGTCGCTGAGTTGATTGAAAAAATGATGTCGGAATCCGCAACTGCATCTCTGGCCGAGTCGATTAATTTAACTGGAGGATTCTTGGGCTTTGCGGAGTCGAAACCAACCACTTCAAGCCCTTGCTCGCCAATTTTTTTTGCAAAGATTGACCCAACGTCGCCAAGCCCGAGAACCGTGATTTTCATTCTTTGAGTTTAGGCTCGGACAGCTCTCTAAAACCACATTGTGTCATTTGCGTTAATTCTGGTTCGTAAATCACTTGGGCCCAATAGCCGCCGTCATCTATCCCTAGACTTAAAAGATGAAAGACCTGTTTCAAGCGGCATCGGCAAGTTCAACAGCCGGAATCACCATGCTCGAAATTGGGGCGGTGTTCACCCTCCTTGGGTTGCTCTCCTTTGTCGCCCTGAAACTCAAGATTTCTAGTGTTCCCTTATTTTTGATTGCCGGTCTTGCGCTGGGCAAAGGAGGGTTCTTTCCGCTTGATCTAAGCGAAGACTTTCTTAACGTAGGTGCCGAAATCGGAGCGCTGCTTTTGCTGCTGGTTCTGGGCTTTGAGTATTCCGCTCGTGAACTTGTCGACACCATGAAAAAACGGTGGCATGCCGGACTTGTCGATTTTCTTCTGAATGCCCTGCCTGCAGCGGGCATGGCGTTGGTGCTTGGTTATGGTCCGCTTGGCGCTTTGGCCTTTGCGGGCATCATGTTTGTTTCGTCTTCGGGAATTGCAAGCCAACTGATTCGTGAAACGGGTTGGGCTCGTTCTAATGTTGCCAAACGCACCACGGGCGTTTTGGTGTTCGAAGACTTAGCGTTGGCCCCGTATCTGCCGATTCTTGTAGCCTCAACGCTGGGAATTGGAGTGCTTGG
>JACCDO010326127.1_pt1 | contig 19354 bp, 14 predicted proteins | sample 7446101 | NCBI WGS metagenome assembly JACCDO01 (sample SAMN15323440, study PRJNA562643) | freshwater metagenome | isolation source: river surface water | place: USA:Blue River Watershed | collected 2017-08-16 | reverse complement strand
TAAACGTCATAATAATACCAGTCGAGACTGTCACCTTGCGGATTTTGTTATTACTGTGATCAACGATGTAAACATTACCTAGTAAAGTTATAGTATTTTATAATTTAAAAATCAACTACTGAATCAACTAAAATAATAGTAGTACCTGATATATCAACATCGACTTGCAATGGTCGATTTAATGAAGCAGTTGTCGCAGCACCGTTATCCCCGCTGTAACTAGCAGTCCCTGTGCCGGCAATAGTGGATATAATAAACGCTGTATTTGGACTCAGACTTGGATAAAAAGTGGGCGATGAAACAGATGTCACTTGACTATTGTCACTAGTAGTGCCGACACTAGAGATCAATTTGATGATATCAGTACAACCGACTTGTAGGATGTAAATGAGGAGTAATGTCAGCATAATAACCATTTTTTAATGGCGAATGTGAAGAAACAACTCCAATATAAGCAGATCAGACAAACAAGAAACAATTTGTACCCGTAATTTTGAAGAGAAGTCGTCTGCAAGATCCTTCCTTTCTACTGCCACACCAACTACTATTCCTACTGTTGTGCCAACTAGAACTCCTACTGCCACACCAACTAATATTACTACTGTTGTACCAACTAGAACTAGAACTCCTACTGTTTCCTACTCCCTTTTTTATTCCTTGAGTTTTTGGGTGTGTAAAATTGAAAAGAGAAAAAAAAGTTTTGGACTTTTAAGTGAATCTCGGGAGAAGATCATGGCATCTCTTGTACGAAGTATAGTTTCTCCAGTGACAGTCCAAATAGTAAGTGACATTGTCTGACCATATTGTTATATAGGTGCTAAATATTTGGAAAAAGCATCTAAATTAACTGATATTCCTGTAATTATACAATGGAAACCATTTTATCTGAATGAGACAACTCCTGCTGAAGGTATGGCGCTATCAGATTATATTGACATGAAATATGGTGCTGGAGCATATAAAAGTTTTCAACCTCGTTTTCACTCAATGAAAAAAATGGGAGAACAAGTCGGAATTATGTTTACTGATGATAGAAAGATTTATGCAACGACGAAAGCACATGTGTTAATGGAAATTATTAATTCAAATGTTGGTCTAAATGAGCAAGGTATTTGCTATTTAATTATTGATCTTATTTGTTTAATCACTTACTCATTAAATAGATCCCTCCATTGGTAATAATGTAATGAATCAATTATTCCAATTTTACTTCGAACAAGGTTATTTACTTATTTATATATAACTTACACACCCATTTATTTATTTATGATGAAATTAGGCGGGGATATTAATAACACTGATAAATTACTTGAATGTCTCATGAAAGCTGGTTATACTGGTGATATTGGACAGATTCGAAGTACTCTAGACTCTGCATACGTCGAATTAAGCAATAAAGTAAAGGAACAAGATCGTCATGCAAAATCAGTGTTACGAGTAAATGGGGTACCACATTTTTTATTTCATTCTAATCAAAAAGGAGTGAAACCAGTGGGGATTTCCGGTGCACAGCCTCCTGATGTAAGTACTAATTACACACACTTTATTAATTGAACGAGCATACTTACTCTACTTCATCCTATAGGTGCTTGCAGAAATATTAACTGATATATCATCATCATAATTGATTAATAACGGTAAGAAATGTATCGCAATAGGGATGACGACGAGTATTGAATAAAATATTAATTTGAAAGTATGTTGCGTTCATCAAAATCTGTTTATTAATCCATTATACATTAGACAGCAGTATTTTCTGTATTTTCACGATAAAATTGATCAATTAAATAAGTTGCTACGCCATCTGCTTTCATCTTACTGACAACATTATCCAACCCACACCCAAGACTTATCATTTTTTGATACTTTGCTATATTCACATCTGCTTTTGAGCCATATTCCTTCACTGGGTTGCCGCCACTCGTGTCGTCAATCTCCTTCTTCTCTTCTGCTTTAATAGGAATACTAATGTCTAAATTAAATTTTTGTAATAATGATAACATAGCTGCAACATCACCGTTACTCTTACTTCCGTCAATTGGTGGAGGTGGTGCAGGTACATCAGCGTGTTTCTCATCTACTTCCTCTTTACTATGAGCTTCCTTACTACTTCGTTTACTGTCATCATCATGATTAAATAATTGTTTACTAACCGATAATTTTTCATCATCAAAATTGAAATTATTGGAATAAGTATTATATTCAGAAGCAGGACTGCGTAATTTAGGTGATGGACACTTTGGTGGTGATAATTGTCTTGCAATAGAAACATCTTCAGTGGTTATTTGCAGTATAAAGCCGTGAGTGCGAGGATCCTCCCATTGACTATGCTCACTATTTGTGTCTAAATAATACACATACCCTTCTTCGGAGTAATATGATGACCAGGTGCGACCTATGTGATGGAAAGTTTCTATTGGTTGACTATACTCATATTGCGCTATTGTTGTATTGTCGTGGTTAAATTCATCATAACTATGCTTGGCATCATATACGGCAGGTGAATCGCATATATTAGTTGTTACATTATTATTCGTTACTGTCATTGTTATTGGATTTATAAATACTGGTGATGATACTGGTGATGCTACTGGTGATGATACAGTTGCATTATTACTCTCATAATAAGCAGACGGATTGTTCAAAGCCATGTTGGAGCTACTTGTGCGAGGACGTGATGATATACCTTGTTCACGAAGTAATGGAGACATTGAACTGGCAGTTGTTGCTGTTGCTGCTTCAAATAATGATGGTGCGGGTCTCTCACGTGCAGATAATGGTGAGTACATCTTGGAGCCAATTGTTTCAGTATTATAATCAGCAGTTGTACGAGCAGATAATGCACCAGTTGACACTTTATGGTTAACAACAGGTGATGTAGTAATTGTTGTGTTGGTATTGTTGACTTTATTGACTACATTAGGTGATGTATGAGGTCGAGGTAAATTTGAAACTCTATTAACTTTACGTATTACGACAGGGGATCCATCGTTATACTTATATGTTGATGGTGGCTCGCGTACATCAACTGAAAAATTATGCATTCCTTCCACTTCTGGTGGCACGTATGGACGACTTGCAATTGGTGAGAATTGACCGCCAGTAAAAATGGTGTTATTGACAACTGGTTGTTTAGTATTTTGAGTTGTATAGTAGTTATTATGCATGGTATTAGTTGTGGCGGCGGTAGAAACAGTGCTAGCAGTGTTATGATGCCCTTGATATTCTAACAATAACAACCCTACTTGATGATGACCACGCGAAGATGCTAAATTATAAGGGGTTAATCCTTTTCTATTGACTGCCATAACTTCTGCGGCTGTTTCGAGTAATAATTTGACACATGGAAAAAATCCATATAGTGATGCAATATGCAATGGTGTATTACCATCTCGATCTGGTTGCTCCAACAGAAAATCACCACCATGATCAAGTAATAATGCTAATATTTGTTCAAAACCAAGTTCACAACATAAGTGTAAACATGTTTGACCAATATCATCAATTCTTGCAATATCTGCACCATGAGTGATTAATAGCTCAATTATACTCATACTACCTCTAATCACAGCTAAATGCAATGGAGTCTGACCCTTAGGATCAGCTAAATTACATATAATGTGATCCGCTTCTGATTCCGCAGCTGCAGCTAGTAAGACACTAATGGCATCATACTGACACTCGTCAACACCAGCATGTAATGCCGTTTGACCAAATTCTGGATGAGGATCATTACGTGCACCAAATTCTAAACATATTTTGACCCCAACAGCATCACCTTTTCTACACGCTATCATCAAGGGTGTATCAGATGTCCCAGCTTCCATACTATTTACATTGATCCCTTGTCCTAATACTTCTTGTAATAACGCATTATTACCTGTGTGAGATGCGACGAACAATTGTTTCAACAAAATTTCTTGTTTGAATGGATCTTCGGCTACTGGAGGAGGAGGTGGTGGTGGTGGCGGCGGTGGTGCTACGTTCTTGGATTTATTTTGTCTATATCCTGGAGGTGGTAACATTGGTGGTGGAGGCTTATTAATATCACTATACTCATCATTATTATTAATATATTTACTATCATTTCTATTAAATATTGAATTTAAAAAAGTTTCTAAACCTTCTTTCCACTCATTAGCTGATGATGGTGATTCAGCGGCACAATCTAACGACCTGGTCGTTGATATCACCGAAAAGCACAATTCATGGCGTGGTAGCTGACCATTACGGTTTGCCAGTTTCCAAAATGCTGGTGTGCTGTGACCACTAACAACCTTACTTTCGTCGAACAATACTAATTCGCGGCCTAGTTCACTTGTTTTATCACCATGAAACCATATTAATGTTGGTGGATATGCAATATACGCGGTTGCATCACTCTTGCTATTGTCACTATATACCAATCGTACCTACATGGATAAGTGTATTAGAGTTTACGTTTGTGAGTAAAAAAACGAGTGTATCTTACTTGGCGACAATCATTGCCACTATTTGTCGTTGCCTTTTTCAACATTACAATGCGTCTCTCAGGTGAACCTTTACCATTATATGGAATTTTCCATAAAAATCCGCCTTCCCATAATAATGACGGCAATATTGGTAAATTATTTATATTATTTGAATTTTGAGTTACTATGAAGGATTGAGTGAGTGAGAATAAAGTAAATTAATGGTAAAAAGAATACTCACCAGATTTTGAAAACAATGGACCACGTTGAACCAGCGACGGCTTGGTCTCCGCACTCATGATGGGTGTTGCTACAGAAGAAATAGTTTGTTCATTCTCTAAAAATTGCATTCTCAATTTCTGATTTTCTGCTTTAACGGCTTCAATCTCTTTCTTATACGCTAATATTTCAGCATCGGACATATTATTGTGGCTTTTTGTTGCTATAAATGATTATATATAAGTTAAAATACATGATGCACTTGAGTGAGAAATAATTGAATATTACCTTCTTTTCCTGATATTTTGACACTTTCATTTTTACTACTATTTGCACTTAAATATAATTGGTTTTGTAACTGTAGCTTTTGCTGCTCTAATGCATCACGTAATTTTTCATTTTCTCTACGTAATATTGCTTGCTCCTATATATATACATAAAGTAAGTGAGAAAATAAATGTAGTATAAGTGCCAAATTGATGAGAATACCTGGTCCATCAATTGTCTTTCATGAATCATAAATTCAATAGCCTTTTCAGAAGTTAATACTTCTCCTCTTGCACTATAGAATTAAATTTAAGAATGCGAGTGAGTAAGTGAATGAGTGAATGAGTGAAATTGCTTGATTCTACCTATTTGGATTACGTTCACGGCTTTGTATATTCGTTAATGGTTTTTGCATATTTCTTTTATGTACATCATAGTCTTCAACATTTCCGATAGGTACCACTGCGCCTACATCCCCTCGAATGGAAGACCAAGTAGACTTTTGTCCACCTTTTGTGTAAGTGAGTTAGTGAGTCATTAAATAAGATATAGTGTATGAGACGCATCACTGAAAAAGATCGAGAGAGTAATTTACCTCCTAAATCTTCTATATTCTCTTGCTCTTCCATAGAAAAGGATATGGATCTACCCAAACTTTTGAGGAAAGCCTTCCTTCCTTTTTGGCCAATTTCCAGCCTTTTCAAAAAAAATTCCAATTCCACACCTACTAAAGAAGAAGAATAAAACCATAATAATTTAATCGTTTTAAGAACTAATTTTATCTTTTTGTAATTCTCGCAGCATTAGTCTAATAAGATTCTTTTGTGCTTCATCAAGCACTCTTCATACAGAACTTTAATGGTTGTAGCTTCTGATCAATATTGAACTCATTAATGCAGTGTGAAGTGATTAAAAATAATGATTAAGGGTACCGCATAATTTAATGTACCGCATTTGATTAAACGCCATAATTAAAACGGCGTTTAAAAAGACCCACCGGTATGAGTGACGACTCGAGTCGCTCTCGACGAGACAGTCGAACGATCACGATCAAATTAAAATTTGACAACATTGTTACTCCCATCATCAATATTGAACTCACATAATCATCGAACTGCGAGAAGTTAAACAAAAAGAATGCTTCAATTTTCGCTATTACTATTATTTTTCATTTCTGTTTTGTTGACAGAAGTTATCCCTTCGTCATTATCGATGCCATCGCCACCTGTTGATGACACAATAATTTCATACTTACAATCGGAGTCACTACAACTTTCAATGCTGCAGAATAATTTGAAGAACAATTTGTATCAACATAAAATATCAATAGGTATAATAAGACTCTTACATATTATTTCTTATATTCATTCACTATCTTGTAGGTTTAACACCTGGAAGTATAAGAAATTCTAGTGTAAGCAATAAAGTGAATAATGTTGAAATAGCATTAAGTACATCTAAAAATAATTATGACTGTCGTATATCTTTTGATAAGGTAACTTACTCATTTACATTTACTAATTCTCTCATTTACTCATACTCATTCATAGGTTCCAATTGGTCAAAAATGTATTGCCCCTTGTGGCTGTACTGGCTCAGGAAAATGGATACAATTTAGTGAATTAAATCGACTACGAAGGAAAGAACCGCTTCAATGGATTACTTGTCAAACATGTCAACAAAAATTTAATTATAATAGCTTAATAGTATATGGTGGAATACAAGGTGATATATTACTTTATTATACTTTAACTCACTCTTTTACTTCCACAATTACGTACTTATAGGGAATATAGTTTCATTACTTTTGGATAACAAAAAATATTTGCGTATTCTCGTTGGTTTTATGAGCTTAATCTTGGGACATGTATTGTCTCTTCATACTCTTGTCACTAAACTACTAGTTTCACGTTTATTTTGGCAACAATATCCAAAATGGTCGCGTATTGTACACTTACCACTAGGTACCATTGACATTCACTCACTAGCTTACTTTAGTCAATTACTCACTCATATAATCTCGCTCATTCATAGTTATGAAATTTTGGGGTGCTAAGTTATTAGGACAATATTTATTATCAAAATATTTGATAATTGAAGACAAAGTTATGTTAAAATTAACTGAATTAGAAACTTCTTTAATCGAGCCTAACTTACCATTGACTGTTGACAATTGATAGAAAGAACAATAAACGAGGAAACAGATTCATTCGCCGTTTAAATTGTATATAAGTAATTTATGATATTTACATCATACTTTTTATCTATTTTTATTCTTAACATCGGCTATATGCTGTAGTATTTCTTGATAAACGCCACCCTTGAGTAAGTCTAGATGTAACTGGATTTCATTCAATTCGTTTAATTTAATTATTGCGTATGACGATTTAGTATCTATTAATGATATAATTTTTATTAAATCTTCTTGATCCAATGAATAGATACTAGCAACTAAGGAATTTAACTCGTCCACTGTCGGTGGCCGATTGATATCATCTGGCAATATATTCAATGATGATAATAATGATTCAAAATATGAGCTCATTGTTTTTGCTCGTTTATAAGCAAGTGAAGCAGGTGAGTTATATACTGTTGAGTTATGCCATATAAGTCTTATATCTTCTATTGCTTCAGGTAAATTTCTATATCTATTATTCAATACATTATTTTTTACTGTCGTTAAATCCATTGGCTTTGTGACTATTTTGATATAATCGTCAAGTCCCAACTCTTCATATGGTACTGGCTCATGATACCTGAATTAACAAGTGAGTGAACAAATCGTGCAATAAGTTAATGAAAGAAATACATTTCAGATTCTTTTTTCGCGAATAATTTAGTCAATAAACTGTTCAAGATTGTTATTTCCGCTTCCTCCATAGTAAGTAGTAACTAAAAATGCTGCATGAAAAAGAAATCGTATTAGTAAAAGTCATGGAGTAGAAGTAAGTAACTAAGTATAGGTAAGTAAAAATGAGTATAATACATGTCGCGTCAATTGGGTTTCAATACCAATAAGTATTAGTTTTTAAAAAACAAAACAAAACTTTCGCCGAAAGAACCGGTACTTAAATTCCATACTTTAAGTTACTTAAAAGACGACAAGTATATTGTCCAATTTTCGACATCCATAACTCCATATTTTTTGCACAATTGCATGTCATAGTATATAGTTTAATTGTGAATAAGTATGGTAATATCGACACTAATCGAGTTCCGGTTTAATTTTAATCAAGGTATATGACAGAATATATCTGCACGACTGATTTTGTACCTTCTGAAATAAATTCAGTGAACGTAATTGAAATTCTACAATTGACATTGCTATTGATAGTATTGTAATCCTAAAATTGTGAGTTTAATAACATAGAATTGTATTTAATGGAATTCAAACGAATTGTTGCCGTATCAATTCTTGGTAAATCTAATGATTTATTATATTTCGTTAGGTTATATTCAATTATTATTACTACTATCATCACCCTCTCGCTGACTTACTTTAATAAATTAGTGAAGAAGATTCATCCGAGTCAGTAAATTTACAAATGATAACACATAGCGCATTAGATATTATTGATGAAAGAAAATTAAAACCTCAACCTCAAACTACAGGATTTGATCCATATTTGGGACAATTATATATGATTGATGATTATAAAGTATATGGTATTCAACAGTTTATTCACTATCCATGATTACTCCTACTAACTCAAAATCAATTATTCAGGTAGTTGTAGTAATACTAACACCAAAATTATATTAATATGTGAGCATAATACTAATGAGAATATAATTAAAGAATTTATCAACCAAGTTAATTTGTTGTATGTGAAATTATTAAAGAATCCATTTTATAATATTGGCGAACAGATTAATTCCAAGAAAATGTCCTTGAAGATTAATTTGTTATTAAACCAATATAATCCTATGTAAGTATGATTACTGAATAATATTTACATATTGGTATGTATATATTTTTCATATATTTATAGTATATTTTTTAAAATGTAAAAAAAATTGTATAGTTCATATTGTTATTTTACATTCCTTTGTATCACTATTACCCCACTTATTATTATCAAGACAAAAACCCAGAAATATATATGTTTCATTTTAATATGGCTTCCTATATACCTTATGCAGTAGCAACAGTGGCAGTACATTGATATGATTGTTGGGATAGGATAAGTGCGACGATTAAACCGTAAAGACCTAAAGCTTCTGCGAAGATTAAAATTAAAATCATACCAACGAATAATTTTTCTTGTTGACCTACAGCACGTACACCAGCATCACCTACAATACCAATTGCCATACCTGCAGATAAACCAGATAAACCACAACATAATCCTGCTGATAAATGTGCATATCCAGTAAATGATGAATATTTTGTAGATCCATCAGTACCAGGTGTTGTTATAGAACCTTGAATGATAACTGCTACGATAAGACCATAAATACCTAACACACCAGCCATGACAACTGGAATAATATTACGCATAACAATACCAGGATTCATAACACCCATAGATGCAATACCTACACCTGATTTGGCAGTACCATATGCAGCACCTATATTAGCAAAGCATAATGCGGCAGTTACACCCATAAATCCAAAAAATGGGGCAGATGTTGGACATGTTTCATACGATACAGTAGACATTTTTATTCGAGTTTATCTCTATATAATTAAATAAGAATGTAAGAAATTTTATCAATAAATGACATCATTAGGAATTATGTAGATATTAGTACAAGAGTGTATGTAAAAATTAGTTAGCAAGTGAGTAAGAGCAATGAATGAATGAATGAATGAGTGAATAATAGAGAGAGTGAAAGAATAAGTGTATGAGTGAGTCAGTAGGAATGACAAAAGTAAATAACACTTATAGATCTATGAATTCATAAATTTTGAAAATAAATCATAATTAATACTCAATTAATTGATGCTTATGTATTCCAAAATCACCAGAAATCATCAGATCCATGTATCATTTCGTTATCATAATGATAACTTACCTCGTAAAAGCTCCACGCGAGTAATTTTGATGACTTATCGAAGGTTTTGTCGGGTAGGGTTACGGATTCCCCAGGTCGGAAAAAAAAGAAGAAGAGAGAGCTCTCTAACGGTGTCCTTTAATGTTTGAATCATAAATTTGTAATCTAATCCATACTAGCAGCTCCAACAGTATAATTTATTAAAAAATAATTATGACCGAGGTCGGTACCGATTTCGTCACGTCCCGGTCACATTACAATTTCTCATATAAAAAAATAAAATTAATGAATAATAAATTACTATTGATAATAAATACACCAGTAAAAAGAGTAAGTCATAATTATTTTTCAATATTAATATAAAAATTTATTTTGATGATCTGAAAAACGTAATTTTTTTATAAAAAAGTAAATTAATTGCTTAAACTGACTTGTTGTGAATGCTTTATACTTTAACAATTAAAGTTCTTCTTCTTTGGGGGAAATACTGAACGGCTCCAAAAAATTAAACAGGCCTTAAAATCAGCTTTTCTCAAAGTGAAGGACACACCGTGTACTACGGCTTAAACGGAGATGCGTAAATTATCAATGTATTCTGCTCATCGATGGGCCATGCTTCGAAACATGGTAACGTCACTAATTCACCACGAACGTATAATGACAACAACACCAAAAGCAAAGGAATTAAGAAGAGTTGCAGATCAATGTGTTGGTTATGCCAAAGAAGGTAACATTATTCATTACTAACTCACATTCATATATTAATTCACCTATCTTGACTTCTAGGCGATTTGCATAATAGAAGATTAGCACTAGGTGTTGTAAGAGACTATGCTGCAGTAGTAAAATTATTTGATATATTAGGTCCTAGATATAAAGAAAGACCTGGAGGATACACAAGAATAATGAAATTAGGTAAATATCGTCGTGGTGATTCGGCTGATATGTCCATGATAGAATTTGTTGATAGAGAAGGTGAATTAAGAAAAGCTAGACAACCAAAGAACTTATAAATTTTGTATATAATATTTTGTTACAATAATTAACAGGGAAATAATAGTTTCTCAAATCATAAGCATAGTTACACATAGAAACTTGCTTCTTTTACTACTTTTCGTAAGTGTTCATTATTTGCAAACGATTCAATTTGCATCATGTGATGTAATATAGGTAATAAACCCTTAAATTTGTTCGCATTATTAGGACATCCAGCGGATAATGAATAAATAGCAATACATCCATGATAACACAAACCTAAATGATTGTAATGTCTCTCTATTGCGATTCTAACTATTTCACAAGCACCAACATTACCCATTAAAGTTCTATTATGAGAATTACCAACTAGTATAGTATGAATTGCTGAACATGCTTGCTCACATACATCACCATTATCAATATGATATTTGAATGCTTCAACCATTGCAGTTGAACATTTTTCAGCCCATTTTGTTCTTAAATCAGGATCTGCAGCTAATAAAACAATAGTTTTAAAAGATTCTTTTGCGACAATAATCGATGATGGATGTAAAGCTAATGTTCTACTAACAACATCGACTGCACCAGCACTTCCTAATTTTCCAATATTTTCAAAATGTTTAGTCGATAAATTTGTTATACTTAATATGCCTTGTTCACATACTTTAACATTATCATGATGCTTACTTAATGCACGCATCAATACATCACATATACCACTTATTCCTAACTTGATTCTATTATTAGGATTTTCGGATAACACAGCAATAACTTTACATGATGATTCTATAACATCTGGTGCATTTAAATGACTTTGCATCGCTTTAGGTATCATCACACAAGGATTTGGATTACAACTACCAATATATTCATTCATTTCAGGTGAATGTGATGCTAATATATACAAAGTTTTACATGCACTTTGAACACATGTGGCATCACTTAAATGATTCATCATAACTTTAACTATCGCGTCACCAAATCCTAATTCACACATTTTTAATGGATTATCACAATCTAATGTAGCAATATGACCAACACATGATAGTGCATTCGATGCTAATATATGATCCTCTGGTGCTGTTACTGTCTTTTTCAAGGCATATGTTGCACTGTCTATAGTTAAACCAGTAAATTCTCTCACAGGTACGTATCCTAACCCAAGATCGCTCACTGCTAAAGCTATTTCGTCTGCATCATACTCTAATACTCCTATTGATGGTAAAAAATTCTTTATTTCTTTCATTTTTTTAGCTAATTTTTGTACTGATGTTACTCCTAATTTTACTAAAGCAGCACAGTACACAATTCTTCTACTTTCATTAATTTTAGTTGATCTAGCCATCCATTGAGAAAATTGAGTTTCTTCTCTTGCTGCAGCATCAAAATTATTATTTGATGTTGATGTGCCACCAGGCATATTATTGAATCCATTTGATCCATTATTCATGCCGAAACCACCTGAATTATTATTGTTGTTACTGTTACTATTTATTGATCTCATTACTTTAATTATTCTTTGTAATAATGTATCACATGCCTGATCAAATTTATTATCATCAGTATAATCAATTAAGAATGAATTGCCTAAGGCAGTTCTTACAGCATCTGGCCATTCTCTTGGATTTTGCATATTTTCTTCCATTATTACTGGTATTATTTGATCACCTTGTTTCCTTCTTAATGCATAATTAAATTCCATTTGACAATTATCTGTTATCGTACCAAATTGTACTTTTTCTACATATTTGGTAGTTATAAAAACTACAATACATCTAGCTTTATCAATACCATTACACATTGCAGCTACATCACCAGATATTTGTTCATCAACGAACCAACCAGTCAATCCTTTATTTTTTAACTCGTAATACATTCTTTTTACTCTTTCATGTGTATTTCTACCATATATATCTAATTCAGAGTCATGCGATAAGAAATAATCCGATGTTTTACTTATTTCAATTAATTTATCTCGTGTAATAACTCCACCAATAGCGTGAGCGTCAAATAATGAATCATAAAATGTTCCACCTGATAAACGACGAAATGTATCTTTATCTACTTGCATAGGGATCAAACTTGCTGATGCACCCATTGTATATTTTCTAAGTATGTTCTCACACTCTCAAAGTTCTCTATTTTTTTCGCCAATTTTTTCACAAGTAACGGACCCATGGAACGCCTCGACTTTAAAAGAGTCACATATTCCAAATATGAAGGTGGCGACAGAACTACGATAAAAGAGAAAGTAGCAAACGTTAGAGCTTACCATGTTGAGAATTGATTTTTCAGCTTGTACTTCTTTGATTATATCTCATAAATTTTACAGTCCTAAAGTAATTATTTTGTTCAATTGTAAGTTAGAAGATAAGAATAATACAAGTTTGTTTTTCTCTGTGTTCTGACTTCTGCATTAATCCCTATTTAGTCCGGCCTTGCGTTTCATCGTTGATAACCGAGAAAAATAATCATTTTATCTGGCTTAAAAGGTTTGTTTTCGATAGAGAAAAGTGGTTTGAAATATGAAGCCATTGAAGCCATTAGATCCATTCCGTCCTAATTTATTGCCGAAAGCAGTTAGTAATGATAAATCAACGGATTATAATGTTAGTAGTAATGTGATACAAACTAACCAGAGAGATTATGTCAAAGAATTGGTTGAAAAATCTAAAATTGGTAAAAATGATAGAACTTCTACGGATAATTATACTGAAGAAGATATAGAATCCATGGTAATATCATTCTTCACTCTATCACGCATTCATTAGCTTTATCTTTTCTCCTTTATAGGCAATAAGTAACAATAAACGAAGAATAGATCGATTAAAAACAATCTCGAATCATTTTAGTAGGACGAATGATGCAAATGATATGTTTACATTTGATAAAGGTCCACTTGATACATTTGCATTACCTGGTAGACCACACGTAGATAATGTCCTCCCAGGTACAGCTGACGCAGCAAAAAATAGAGCACTTAAAAGTAGACAAAGCAAAACAGTCAAAGTAAAAGCTAACAATGAAACATTTGTTGCTGAGACTAAACTTGAAAATACCACTGGTGTTAGTGAAAAGAAGAAAGAATTCTCTTTTTTAGCAGGCGCATTAAATATGGCACCTAAGAATGAAAATGATGAAATTGACGTTCAACAGAATGTCAATTTTAAACCTAATACACAGCCAAGTGGTGGTGGCGGCCAAACAGCTGATTTAGATGAAATTGCTGTTATTATGGAAGGAATTAAAACAGGTGACGATGCTATAAATTTTTTTGCTCGTTATGGACAAGAAACACATGTAAAATTTGTTAATCTAGTTCAAGCAAATCCTGATTCAAAAGATTTCCAACCTTATGAATTAGTAAGTGCAGAGATAGTTGATCATAATAGTACCGAATATTATATACTATCACCTGCTGGTATTGTACATTTAGAACCAGGATTTCCATCAGAATGTATTCCTATTTCTACTTGGAAGCGTCAATCCATGTTCTATAAAATATTGCGTAATATTCCATTTTACAAGTATTTTTTACATAAAAGAACGTTTATGCAATGGCGTGAAAGTGTCAGACATCAGCAATTCTTGAGACAGAAAAAGAAGGTTGCATCACGATTATTCCTCACTAGAAAAGATTCGATTCAGCCAATACTAGCCGTTAAAAAGTCATTAATGGAGATTCAAAATGTAAAATTATTGTCATTAGACTTGAAAACATGCGATAAAGATGCTTTTGTTGATATGGAAATTGCCCAATGCAGCAAGGCCAGCGTTCAATACGAAGAAAACATCAAACAAATAATATTCCATGTTCAACGTGTTATGTCTGAAATAAGTAATATGTTCGCTCGTGCTAATCAAGATCCTGCTGCATCACAAGTAGGATATGACGGTGGTGATTCACCTGAAAAGATGAAATCATTAGTGAAAATGAAGCAAGAAAAAGCAGAACGAAAATTATTACAACAACGTGCCAAGGTGGAGTATAAATCTTTACCTGATTTTATCCGTTATGTTGATTACCTGACTGTCGAAACGTTGAGTGAGTGTGCGCTATCATTCATTAACTCATTTTATGATGAATTTGTAAAATCGCGTAAAACAGGAATATTTGAAACTAGTATCCGTTTTACTAGTGCATCAACCACGTTTAATCCCTCTTGTCAAGAAATTAAACATGCATTAGAAAAGATTCTAGACACTGTGGTTATGACCGTGGGTAATGTTAATAGAGTTTCGTATCTAAGTAGCAAAGTTGGTAAAAACACAACTGGATACGGTCCTAACATTCAATCCATGATAAAAGAGTCTAGAAGATTTCGTTTAGCATTTGATAATTTTCAAAATCGGGTTAATTACGACTTTGATAAAGCAGATGAATACGCACTTACGTATGACAGTGTGCGACCAATCTACGAGTTCAACTTAACATGGGATTACGATGCATTCAAGCGTCAAAATCATGATTTATCATCATTAAAAGGTATGATGGAGTTGTTTGGTAATTGGTACAAAGAACTAGAAAAATTGAGAAATAAACCAATTGGATTACTAGAAGTTGATAGTAAAAAGATTAAAAGTGAATTAAATCCTATTCGCGAAGCACGTCTTCAAGAAATTAAGGATTATATTAAGGATATGGCAAAGAGTAAATGTATACAGTTACTAGATCATTTTAAAGATTCATTGAATAAAATGGCTAATAGACCAGTAAATTTAAAGGATTTTGCATCTCAAGTATCCACACTTACATCCATGAAAGAAGATGAAAAGAACATTTTCAAAGCAACATCGCAAGTTGAGCAAATGTATAATTTACTCCAACAGTACGAGGTCGTAGTCCCTTCAGAAGATATTGTGTTACACGAAGATTTACATGAGAGAATAGTAGAATACAAAAAGGAAATGGACTCATCGTTGTCATATAAAGAGAACAAGTTAGCAGAGATGATAACCAACGTGGATGTCAACATAGTGAAATTACAGGACCAAATAGCGACGGTTGTAGGTAGCTTGCAGAACGATATGTACCTCGGCAACGAGTATTACTTCGAGTATAATAAAGTTTTGGAAGAATTAGCTGCATTGCAAACAAAATTTGATTCATGTGAACAACTTGCTAAAACATACTCCGGATATCAACGATTATTCAATGTCGACGAGTTTAATCGTAGTGATTTGGATACTGGCAAAGAAAAAATTGATGCCATGAAATCAATGTGGGATACTGTTATGAAGTGGAACGAGAAATATAATAATTGGATGGAAAATCAATTTTTAACATTACAAGTAGAAGAAATGGACAAAGAAGTGCAGCAATGTTTTAAAGAAGCATTCGCTGTTAATAAAAAGTTGCCATGTAAGATCTGTTACAATTATTACCTTCCTACTAACTTACTCCTCACTCACTCCACTCACAGGTAAAGTAAGTGAAAAATTGAAAGATGAAATCACAGAATTTAAAGGATTGATGCCCAATATACTAGATTTAGGTAATCCTAATCTTCGCACTCGTCACTGGGAGAAGCTATTTAACTTAATCGGCCAAAGTTACGTAGAGGAGATGCCATTCACTCTAAAACAATTATTAAATGCGAATATTATGAAGTTTAAGGATCAGATAGGTGAAATAAGTGCATCATCATCAGGTGAAGCACAGCTAGAAGCATCACTTACTAAGATTCGTAACACTTGGAGTAGTCAGAGGTTCACTGTATTGAATCATCGTGACCAGCACAGTCTGTTTATTCTGGGCTCATTGGAAGAAATATTCGCGATTTTAGAGGATAATCAGGTAACATTACAGACTATGTTAGGCAGCCGTTACATAAAAGATATTCAAGAAACTGTCGAAGAATGGGCTAAGAAATTAGCAACATTATCTGAAACATTAGATGAATGGATAGCCTGTCAAAGAACATGGATGTATTTAGAGAATATATTTGGTGCCGAAGATATTCAAAAACAATTACCTGCTGAAGCACAGAAATTTTTAGTTGTTGATCGTTCGTGGAAACAAATAATGGCCCGAACAAATGCTGATCCATCTGTTTTGCTGACCCTTCAACCATTGGATAACAGCACTCTCTCATTGTTAGATACTTTTTTGATGAATAATGCCGCATTAGAGAGTATCCAGAAGAGTTTAGAAGAGTATTTAGACACAAAACGCATGGCATTTCCTCGCTTTTATTTCTTATCGAACGACGAATTATTGGAAATATTGTCTCAAACAAGGGATCCACACGCTGTGCAACCGCATATGTCGAAATGCTTCGATGCTATTAAACGTATAAAATTTGGTGAAAAAAATGCCAAGAAACAAGAAAAGGAAATATTTGGCTTCTTAGATCCATCTGGTGAATATGTGAAACTATCAGAGAGTGTGCGAGCAGAAGGGTTGGTGGAAGCATGGCTTCTTGCGTTTGAGAAAGGGATGCGAACGGCATTGTATGATCAATGTAAACATGCCTATCTTAACTATCCACCAACTGATGAAGGTGCAATTGACCGTAAGAATTGGTTATGGGCGTATCCTGCGCAAGTTGTTATTGCAATTGATCAAGTTTTATGGACATTTAATGGCACAAAAGCACTGAGAGCAATTGAAAATGGTGATGATATTAATGCCATGCAGAAGTTTTTGGATTTTTCATTAAATCAAATTGATGCTATGGTAGACTTAGTAAGATCACCATTAGATAAACAACAAAGATGCTTATTAGGTGCATTGTTGACTATTGATGTTCACGCACGTGATGTTGTTAGAGCATTGGTAAGTAAACAAATTGGAAGTTTAACTGATTTTGAATGGACAAAGCAATTAAGATATTATTGGGAAGAAAAAGAGGATGATATCTTCGCGAAGCAGACCAATAGTTCGTTTCAATATGGTTATGAGTATCTAGGTAATGGTCCTCGTTTAGTGATTACTCCACTTACCGATACTTGTTACATGACACTTACGGGTGCTTTACATATGAAATTGGGTGGTGCGCCTGCTGGCCCAGCTGGTACAGGTAAAACTGAAACCACGAAAGATTTAGCAAAAGCATTGGCAGTATATTGCGTTGTATTCAACTGTTCAGATGGCTTAGATTATAAAATCATGGGTAGATTTTTCTCTGGATTAGCTCAACAAGGTGCGTGGTCATGTTTTGACGAATTCAATCGTATTGATATTGAAGTTTTGTCTGTCATAGCACAACAAATTTTATGCATTCAACAAGCGGTAACGAAGCGTTGTACCACTTTTGATTTTGAAGGCAAAATAATACCATTAAATTTTGCATTTGGTGTGTTTATTACCATGAATCCGGGTTATGCTGGTCGTACTGAACTTCCAGATAACTTGAAATCCTTGTTTAGACCTGTTGCGATGATGGTTCCTGACTACAGATTGATTGCTGAAATCATGTTATTTGCTGAAGGATTTGCTAGAGCATTACCATTATCAAATAAAATGGCCCAACTTTATGCATTATCCTCTGAACAATTATCAAAGCAGTCACATTATGACTTCGGTATGAGAGCAGTCAAGACAGTGTTAGTTGCGGCTGGTCAATTGAAACGGAAAGAACCAGATCAAAATGAAGATATACTATTGATTAGAGCAATGAGAGACAGTAATATTCCTAAGTTCTTAGAACAAGATATCCCATTATTTGGTGGTATTGTCATGGATTTATTTCCTGGCGTTAAGGTCCCTTATGTCGATTATGGCAAGTTACAGACAGCTATTGAACGAACTTTAGAGAATTTGAAACTGCAAAAAGTTCCTATATTTATAACAAAAGTAATTCAAGTCCATGAAACACAGCTGGTACGTCACGGTATGATGGTTGTCGGAGAAAGTGGCAGTGGTAAGACAACTAATGTAATGGTGTTAGCCCAAGCATTGTCATTGTTATACGACGAAAAAGTGATCGATAAAGATGGATTTTATAAAACAGTTGATAGACTTATATTAAATCCAAAGTCAATTACTGCAGGTGAACTGTATGGTGAGTTCAATCTTATGACAAATGAATGGAGAGATGGTATTGTACCAAAATTAGTCAGAAGCTGTGTTGATGCACAAAATGGAGGAAGTGAAAATAGAAAATGGATTATTTTTGATGGTCCAGTTGATGCTGTGTGGATTGAAAACATGAATACAGTTCTTGATGATAATAAAACTTTATGTTTAGCAAACTCTGAGAGAATCAAGTTACCATCAACATTGCATATGATGTTTGAAGTGCAAGATCTCAAGGTTGCCTCACCAGCCACAGTGTCTCGTTGTGGCATGGTTTACATGGAGCAAGTTCATGTTGGAACATCATCTATTATCACCAGTTGGGGCAATACAACAATGAAAGAACTGATTGGCTCGACCGCGGCTAATAAAGTTTGCAAAATGGTTGAAGATCATCTAAGTGCAGCAATTGAATTTATTC